>Ga0247844_1000966_pt1 | contig 56925 bp, 40 predicted proteins | sample LaCtaG_FD_192421 | JGI IMG/M metagenome (GOLD analysis project Ga0247844, IMG submission 192421) | Freshwater microbial communities from meromictic Lake La Cruz, Castile-La Mancha, Spain - LaCruzMarch201714.5m_1 | ecosystem: Environmental > Aquatic > Freshwater > Lake | place: Spain: Castile-La... | reverse complement strand
CAAAACGAAGCTTTAATTGATTATATAGTTTCATATACTAATAATTTTTAGCTAAGATAATAAATATCAATGATATATACAAATTTTCAAGCAACTTTTTGACTAAAAAAACAGACTCTAATTAGTTCCCTTGCTGTTGGTAGCATAAGCCCTTACATAATAAGTTGTACTGGCAGTTAACCCAGTGATTGAACTACTAAAAGTGCCAGTGCCTATTCCATCTGATGTTTTACTGTCGGTAATGGTTGGATTTGGGGAAGTACTCCAGCAAACACCACGAGCCGTAACCGTGACACCACCATTATAAATCACATTTCCGCCACTTGTGGCGGTGGCAGCAGTAATTGACGAAGCAGAAGTGGTAGCCGCAAGTGTTGCCATACGTTCCACAGGAATCCATGTAGGACTATTGGTTAAAGTGCCACTGTTTGTTCCACCCGTTTTATTGTCAACCAGTGTAGTTCCAGACCCTTCGTTGGTTTTATAATAGGCAAGCAATCCGGTTTCATTTCCCACCAATTCAGCTCCCAAATTGTTTTGAATTTCCGTAATGCTTCTAGCTGTATTCCAAATCCTTACATCATCCATTGCGCCATTAAAATAGTACCAGTCATCTCCACTTGCTCCTCTATCACTATCACTGTATCCAGCGCCTATAGTGGTATTACTCCACCAAGAATTATCGATAGCACCAGCGCGACTTCCAATAAGCACGCCATCAATGTACAAGATTTGGTTATTTCCTGCTCCTACAAAGGCAATGTGGTGCCATTGGTTATCATTGTACGACAATGGAGAAGTGATATAACCAATTCCATTGGCCCATAATTCGGCCTGAATCTTTCCATTTGCCAAAATCAATATTGTGGGCACCCAACTATCTTGCACAGCGGTAGGAACACCTCCACTTTGTCCAAACAGCGCACTGTAAGTGGTAGTGCTTGTTTTGAACCAAAACTCTATGGTGAGTGTGTTTGGATTTCCAAAACTTGAATTTATCACTCCATAATCATTAACGCCATCAAAGTTTAACGCATCATTAACTGGAAGAGTCAAAGTTTTGCCAACAACAAAGTTTGACGTACTACCCGTTTTCGCAAAGTTGTTTAATAGTCCATTGTTGTTTGTTGCTAAGTCCGTTGCGGTAGTAATGGCTGTATTGTTGCCACCAGCAACGCCTTGATTGAAATTGTAATAAGTGACCAAACCACTTTCGTTACCCACTAATTCCGAATTCATGGTTGCTTGAATTTCAGATGCTGTTCTGACGGTATTCCAAACGCGTACTTCATCAATCAATCCATTAAAGTTTTGGTATGAACTAGTACCATTGACATTTCCACAGGCAATGCCTAAATTGGAATCTTGATTGTTTAAATAGTATGTAAAAGTCTTTACTAATACACCATCTATGTAAATTTTTGAGCCATACTCTACATCAAAATTAAAACTCATGGCTACGTGATGCCAAGCGTCATCATTCAATATAACGTCTGTAGGAATTTCACCATTTCCATCCCAACCAAAACCTATCAATTCGTTATCTCTAAGAAACAAGCCATAAGCCCATTGTTTTACCACAATGCCTCGGTAACTACTACCTGCATCGCCGGTTTTTATCCATGCCTCTATGGTTCCTTGCGAGAGTTGAACAGATGGAGCGTTGCCCACATCTATAAAATCGTCGTACCCATCAAAATTCAATACATTGCCAGAAGCTACCATATCAGAAGTAACTTTCATTACTGAAGCGTTTGTTTTACTAGCAAAAGTCGATACGTTGATTAGAAAAGCAATTGCCAAAATGGCCAGAAGTTGTGTGATGTTTGTTTTCATAAAGCAATTGATTATTGGGTAATTATCTATAGAAAATACAAATATAGAGAATATTTTCACAATATAAAATCAATGAAAATATAACATGCAATGGCATGAACGGAAATAGAATTGTAGATAAATGTAGTAATTTGAACGAGAATTAAAATTGTAATTTTAGTGTATAGCCTACAATTGTTACAAAATTACAATACGTAAAATAGCAAATAAGACTACTATTTTAAAAAATGGCGCTAAACTTCTGGTTTAATGGAGCTTTGGAGCAAAAACAGCACCCTGTAGTATTTTTCACAGCTCTATTTGTAATATTTATTGGCAAAATTGAAGCTTTGAGATTCGGCAGCCGTTTAATCTTTAAATTTACTTCAGCATTATGAGGAAAATAGAACGATATATTAACGTCATTTAGAGTTTAATTGGTAAAAAAATTCCCAAGCTACTGAAATATAAAAAACATCAAAACCCCGGAAAATCCTTTAATATCCCGATAGTTATCGGGAGAGTATTCCAAGACCTACCGAAGGTAGGCAGGCATTAAAGAGTTTTTTGTTAGCAAGTTTCATCCAATTGTACCACCCAAACTCTTAAAGGTCAGCAAATAACTGACTCTTTAAGGATTGGGTGCTTGGCGATTTTTCGGGTGGCATACATTCCCATCATCAACAACATCAACCATGTACCATCACCAATCGGTAAGCTTCCACCCATTCCTGGATTAATCGGTTTTGGATCAGCTTTTTGTGGTCCTTTCTTGATAGTTGCTGTAGTCGCCTTCTTGGTTGCAACAGGAGCAACTTCTGCCGTGCGTGTTTTTAGCGTGGCGTTGATGTCCGACTTGGGTGTGTTTTGCTGTATGGCAAGCATATCGGCATTGGATGTTTTAAAGGTTTTGGATTGTGTTTTATTGTATATTGATGCTGCATTGGCACTGGCAGATTGTTTTTGTGGTGCGTTTTGTACATCTGTCTGGGCAATAGTAGCTGTAGGCAATGAAACTGAACCGGGTAAATCAAGTGTTGGAGCCCCCGTATTACCAGAAGTAGCACGCGCTTTGTAACCCGATAAATTGTCTGAATAAATACCATCACCGGATGAAGCATTGAGGTTTATGCTTTTAGAGCTCCCACTTTTAACGCCCGAGTACATTTTGGCTGAATTGGAAGGTTGATCTACAAAATGCATTATTGCAAATACTGCAAAAAGCGCAACGGCTAGGATGATAAGAATTACTGCGTTGTTTGAAGAGTCTTTCATGATAATTTTAATTAAAGTCCTCTTATTCCCCCAATCCCGATAGCTATAGTGGAGGGGGAGGCCGAAGACCAAGTTTATTTTGTTTGATGTTTTATAATTGTTGTTTACTACTTGTTTATTATTGGTAGTTTTAGTTGTTTTGATTTCCAATTTGTGTATGTTCTTCTATCCATGGCAATGATGATTCTATATCAAGAAACACTTTCAATTTTATATTATTATTGTAACAAACGGTTTCAAAGAAATTGAATTTATCAATATCAGTCTGATTGGCAATTAATACTGTTGGAATACTTCTTAATTCAAAATCAGCTTCATTAAAGTAATTTGAAAACCAAAAATAGGCTTCACCAAAAGACAAAAAATCATTAGAAGCTCTATAATCAAAAACGATACTATAACTCAAATTTTTGGCAGTTTTACGAATAAATATATCCATTTCTGCCGCTCCATAAGATGTAAAATTAATTCCCGTCGTAACAACTATCGTTTTGTTAGTGGGATTTAAGTTGTAATTGTATTCCATAACTAATTGTTATTTATATGTTAAAATAAAAAAATAAAGTTTATAGTTGACAGCCCTTTTACAAGCTGTCAACTTCTCACTTCCTTGCTTCTTACTTCCAACTACCAGCTACTATCTATCGATTAAGCACTACTTTCTTCGTCCAGCTATTCAATCCGTTCTGAATTTGAATGGTGTAAACACCTTCCACTGCCAATGGAATTTCAAATGAGCTATCGTAAGCCGTATCGCACATCAACATTCGTCCAATGGCATCAAATACCCTAACCACGTTTCTACCACTCAAATTATTAATTACCATTTTCGAATCAATAATCGTTATTTGAGGTCCGCCCACTTCTGTGTCGATTTTGCTATCCGTTGCTACTTTTTTGGCATTGAGCACAAAGCGGGTATTGGTTGTTCCGGCAGTAGCCACGTAATTGTAAGGCTCCAAAAGCAAATCGGTGATTTTACCGGTTGTCTTGTCCGTAAGCAACAATTGCGATAAACCCGGAGCCATAATGGCATCAGCACTGATAATCGCTGGCCCTACATTTGGCGTGTAAACACCTACTGGCAAATCAACTACGCTGCTCATTGGCAATCCGTTGTAGGCATACTTCACGTTATTCAACAAAGTATAAACCTGTGGTTTGCCTGCACCCAACCATTTCTCCATGTCCTCGCCAATTATATAGGCAGGATTTTTGTCAATATCGATAACAAGACCGGTTTTATCGGCGCCCATTACGGTATTGAGGTTCAAATCTACTCTGTCGGTAATATCACTAGCCACCGAAGCTGGAGCTGATTGACGACCCTGCACATCAAATGGAATTCCCGTTCCTTCCAATATAGCATCTGCCTGCACAAAATAAGCTGTAAATGGATCAACATCCCTACCCGATATTTTAGGTATCACATCGTAGGTCTGTCCGCCGTTGCTTGGGAACAACATGTAACTTACGTCGGCTTTCGTTCCCGAGAACTTGCTCAAGTAGGGTTGTCCCACCAAGTTCCATCCTTTGTGGTTGGAGGCTACCGAGGCTGTTTTTCCCCAAGCTGTTACAGGTACTGATTTTTGACCTTCAGTTTTATTGATAATGTTTTTATCAAGTGTAAATGCCACATCCACCGTTCCCATTCCTGTGCGTAGTCCCATGATATATCCTTTGTAGGCAACAAGATGGTCGGTAACAATTTGCTTCCAGTTATCCGCCAATCCAAGGTTGCTCACGCGGGCTTCGCCATCGTAATAGTACACTTCCCAGTCTACCATAAACTCACCCAACGAAGTACCATCGGCTTTTTTGATATCGGTAGTCAACGATACATTACAAGGGAAGGAAATGAAATACCATTGTACGTCATCCATCGATTTAATGTATCGGAATGCTCCTTGTACAGTCATGCCGCTACCTACCGTGGTGCTGAACGAACCAGCGTTATCAGCTTTCAGTGTCAAGTCTTGCACCGTGATTGGATTTGTCAATACCAATTTTCCGCCCGGTTCTACCGTTACGCTGTTCACCGTTTTGTTGCTGGCATCTACCGTTAATGTTCCGGTATTGGATACAGTTACATCACAATCGGCACAATTGGTGATTACCGTTGCCGTTTTTGGTTCTACCACATTTACTGTAAGCGAACTAAAATTGGCTACCAAGGTTCTATTTTCATTGGCTGTGAAAGTATATGTAGCCGAAGTTGAGACTTCCGCATCACTTTCCGTCCAGTTTACAAACCTGAAACCAGTACTTGGCGTTGCCACTACCGATATACTTGCACCTGCATCTACATCTCTACCGCCAGTAACCGAACCAATAATCTGGTTGCTGGATGAAGCAGTTATGGTGTAAGCACCCAAGGTAGTGAAGCTTACTTGCGTGCCGTAAACAGTATTTACACTATTGGTGGCATAAGCGCGTACGTAATAAAGGGTATTTGGTGACAAGCTCGATAGGCTGCTTTCAAAAGTTCCGGTACCAGTTCCGCCCCATGCCTTGCTGTCGGCTGTGGTTGGATTACTTGACGTGCTCCAGCAAATACCACGTTCGGTAATTGCTCCGCCACCATCGGCAGTTACATTGCCACCGCTGGTTGCTGTTGTGGAGGTTTTATCGGTTACAGCAGTTGTAGCAGCAATGGTTGGTGCCACACAAGCGGTTACCGTTAACACTCTAGCCACGCTTGAAGCTGCACCGTAATATGCATTTCCAGCTTGCGATGCGGTAATGGTGGTTTCACCTGCACCAATTATCGTTACTGTCGTTCCGCTCACAATTGCCACCGCTTCGTTGCTACTTGCAAAAGTAGGAGCGAGAGCCGAAGTGCTTGTTGCAGTAAGTTCAAAAGTATCGTCGCAACTGAATTTGCCTGCCAATGCTGCAAACGTAATGGTCTGAGCATCTTTATTTACCACAAATACTTCAACTGCTTGCGAAGCTGCATTGTAGTTGTCATCACCTGCCTGATTGGCATTGATGGTTACATTACCCGAAACGCCAGTGCTCACTGCCTGATTGCTTCCGTTGATGGTTGCCTTACTTCCAACTGCTGCCGTTAATGCTACAGTCAATCCCGAAGTGCTGGTGGCAGTTACCTGAATTGGCGTTCCATCAAAATCATTCAGCAATACATCTGCAATTGCATCAATGCTTATCGTTTGGTCGGCTTTGTCTACTGTTAATAATGCAGTAGTTGAGCCAGCTGTATAATCATCGCTCGCAGCTTGGTTTACCGTAATGGTGGAATTTCCAGCCCCAACTATCGTTGCAGTTGTTCCCGAAAGGATTGCTGCATTGGTATTTCCGCTGCTGTAACTAAATGCTCCAGAACTTGCAGAACTTGCAGTTACAGTAAAATCTACGTCGCCATAGGTTTTGTTGATGGCTGCAAAAGTAATATTAGCCGCTGCTTTGTTTACCGTTAGATTTCTTGTTACATCTGTTGCCGCATTCCAGCTGGAGTTGCCTGCCTGACTAGCGGTAACTACCACTGTGCCTGCACCGTTTATGGTGAGCGTGTTGCCTGAAATTGTTGCAGGACCGCTTACTACTGCCAAACCAACTGAAAGTGCAGAACTTGAACTTGTGGTCAAATCTACCGTCAATCCATTAGAATAAGTTACAGGAGATAATGTAGCAAAAGTAATGGTCTGATTGCCTTTGGTTACATCAATACTGTGCGTAATTTGAGCTGCATTGTAATTGTCGTTGCCAGCCTGATTGATTTGTACCACCGCTGTTCCAGTAGAACCTGTAGAAGTCAAATAATAGTTTGGACTATCAAAGGTTACCGTTGCAGGGCCCGAGGCTATACTTGGGGTTACCGTTAATCCAGCTGATGAACTAGCTGTGATAAGTTGTGGTGTTCCAATTAATGTGCTCAAAGGGGCGCTGCTTGGTAATGGGTTCAATGTCAATACCTGATTGGCTTTTGCCACTGTCAATAAAGCTGTTTTATTGGCACTTGCATAAATACTATTTGCATTTTGCGTACAAGTAATGGTTGAATTTCCAGCACCCACAATGGTTACTGTATTTCCTACTATTGTTGCCGCATTGGTGTTGCTACTTTCGTAACTAAATGTACCTGTGCTTGTTGAAGTTGGATTTACCAATACGAAAGCTGCATTGCCATAAGTTTTATTGATATTCGCAAAAGTTCCCAACGTGTATGGTTTGAAACATATTTCACTTCCGTAACTTGTTCCCATGGCATTGGTGGCATAAGCACGCACATAATAAGTTATGCCAGCCGTTAAGCTTGTCATCGAAGAAGTAAATGTTCCTGTTCCGGTACTGTTGGTAGTTTTGCTACTTTCAATCGTTGGACCAGTAGTTGTACTCCAGCATACGCCGCGAGATGTTACTGTAGAACCGCCATCGGCAGTTACATTACCACCACCGGTAGCCGTTGTGCTGGCTATTGCCGAAATAGCATCTGTTGTTACCGTTGGTTTGGAGTTGACCGTTACCGTTACCGCTGTTCTTGTTTCGGAAGGACAGCTCACAGCATTTGCCAACCATGAAATAAGTATTTGACCATCGCCAGACCTTGAACCTGAAGTGGTTGTTGCATTGGTAACGCCTCCTGTATAAGAAGAACCTCCACCGCCTGCACCAGCGTAACCAGTTCCTGCGCCAGTTTCGCCGGCACCGCCAGCACCGCCGTAGTAGCCACCGCCACCGCCGCCTGAATATCCATAAGGCGAGGATGTGCTTTTTGCACCATTTCCACCGTTTCCTAGCGTTCCTGATAATCCTGGATACGTTCCACTACCAACACCGCCAGCCGATTGTGTTCCGCCACCGCCGCCATAAGCAGCATTTGAATTGGTCGTATTACCGCCTGCTGCACCAGTTAATCCACCACCAGCACCGCCAGCGTAGGAATACCATCCGTTACCGCCACCGCCGCCGGCTACAATAACACGATTGCTGAGGGCTATGCCACTTACGCGAATATCTGAAGCTCCACCACCGCCATCGCCACTGCCGTTAGAGTGTCCGCCACCATTCCAGCCAGCACCTTCTAGTATTGTGTTGTACGCTCCTCCACCTTGTCCGCCTACGTAAACGTAAAGTGTTTGTCCTGGAGTTACGGCCAAATTGCCTTTGGCATAACCACCTTTTCCTCCGAGGTTCCCGTTACCCGACCTAGCTGTTCCACCTTGTGCACCATAAGCTTCGATGCTTACTGCTGTAACTCCAGCAGGAACGGTAAGCGTTTGTTGCGCACCTGTATAGTTAAAAGTCTGCGAACCATTGGTGCCCGCTGCCGAAACTGCCTCGGCATAATAAGTAGTTGTAGCACTTGGTGTTACCGATAAGTTGGCGCCACTGGCACTGCTACCTATTGAAGTTCCACCACTTGCTGCAGTGAACCAGTTGATTGTATTGGAAGTAGAAGTAGCATTCAAGTTGGTAGCCGAACCGCTCAACACCGTTGAAGGAGTTGCCGTTACCGAACTTGCCACTGTTGGCAAATCCGTTACCGTTATGGTAGTAGAAATACTGTTGGTACATCCGCCGCCATTGGTATAAGTATAAGTTATTAAGGCAGTTCCCGAAGTTACACCAGTTACCACGCCCGATGAAGCATCTACCGTGGCCACGCCTGTGGAGGCACTTGCCCATGTTCCGCCTGTAGAAGAATTTGCCAATGTGGTGGTTGCCAATTTACAGAAAGTAGTTGTGCCTGTAATGGCAGTCAATACTGGCAATGCGCTTACTGTAATGGCTTTGGTAGAAGTTACCGTACCGCCGCAACCATTTGTAATTGTATAAACGATGTTGCAATTTCCCGCTGCCACTGCTGTTGCCACACCTGTGCTCGCCACAACCGTTGCTACAGCTGTATTACTACTGCTCCAAGCTCCTGTGCCACCTGCCAACACGACTGTATTTGCTGTGTAAGTAGCTGTTGAGCCGAGACAAATTGTTGCCGAACCTGTTACAGAAGCCACGCTAGCACTGGTATTGATGCCAACCGCAACGGCTGTACGTGTAGATGCTGGGCAACTTGCCGAGCTGACCACTGTCCATGAGAGTACTACTTGACCGTTGCCAGTCTGATATCCTGCAGTTTGTGTTTGGCTTGTGCCTGCATTGTATGAGCCACCGCCACCACCTACGCCGTAGTATGTACCGCCGCCGCCACCTGAATAGCCACCGCCACCGCCGCCGCCAGTCCAGTATGACCAGTCGGCACCGCCACCGCCACCAAATCCACCAGCTCCGCCCGAACCTGCTTTTGCTCCACCAGCACCACCGTTGGTAAATGATTTTCCACCACCTACAGCTGAACATGTTGCACCATCGCCCGTTAAGCCACCGCCTCCAGCACCTTGAGAAGTACCAGCATAACCAGCATAGCAACTTCCGCCAGCACCACCAGTTCCAGCTGCACCACCAGTTACAGAAGCGCCACTATTCATTCCAGCCTGGCCATTATTTGATGTTGTGCCATTTGCATTGCTTATGTTATAAGTTCCGCCATAGTGCGCACCACCGCCGCCGCCAGCTATCACCAATCCGCTATTGGCATTGGTTGTAACAAACGAGCCACCACCGCCACCACCAGAAGTACCCGTGCCGCCTTGACCGCCTACCAATACTTTGAGTATTTGACCAGGAGTTACGGTTACAGTGCCTTTGATGTATGCGCCTTTTCCACCAACATTAGATGAACCATCTGATGTTCCTCCTTGTGCTCCTTTGGCTTCAATCACCAAACTAGTAACACCTGCCGGAACAGTAAAATTAGTGATAGAACCTGTATAATTAAATGTTTGCGTACCACTTGAAGAGCTAATGGTTTGCGCTTCGGCATAATAAGTAGTTGCCTCGGTTGGATTCACCACAAAATTAGCTCCACTGGCACTTGTTCCAATGCTTGTTCCGCCTGTTGCGGCAGTGTACCAATTGATGTTGTTGCCCGTAGAAATTGCATTTAAAGTAGCCGAAGCACCTGAGCAAACAGCTGTTGGACTGGCTGTTACTGCACTTGCCACTGTTGGCAATGCAGCAATGGTTACTTTACCTGAAACATTACTGGTAAGCATTCCACCATTTGAATTGGTTACTACGCAATAATAGTACAATGCACCAGCTGAAGTAGTTACTGGAGTATAACTTGCGTCACTTGTTCCCACGGTAGTTCCACCTGTATTGGCATTTGAAGCATTTTTGTACCATTGATAGCCACTTATGGTGCCACTACCAGCCGAAGCTGTAACAGTTAAAGCAGTAGCCGTTCCATTCTGACAAATATTCTGAACAGAAGTGGAAGGTTGTGAGCTGATGCTTGGAAGAGCATATACTGTAATTGCGCCTGATACATTACTGCTTACAGCACCAGTATTGGAATTGGTTACTACGCAATAATAATACAATGTTCCGGTTGCCGAAGTAAGCGGAGTATAACTTGCGGCGTTTGTTCCCACTGTTGTGCCGCCCGTATTGGCATTGGTAGTATTTTTGTACCATTGATAAGTGCTGATAGAACCACTTCCAGCCGCTGCCGTAATGGTCAACGCTGTTGCAGAGCCATTCAAAGCAATAGTTTGACCACCTATAGCAGGTTGACTGCCAATAGTTGGAATGGCATTTACCGTTCCACTTACAGCTACGTTTACAGTAGTTGCATCGGTTGAAGCTAAAGTTATATTTCCCGAAGGAGTTCCTGTAGCATCGCTTTTTATCCGAACATATACTGTTGTAGAAGCTACTGTTCCGCTAGTTTGTGTCAATGACAAAGTGCTTGTATATGTTCCACCTGATGTAAGACAAACCTCAAAACCTGTTGGGGCTGTAACTGTAATATCGGCTGTTAAACCAGTTGCTGAAGCCGAGAAGCTTTGAGCAGTTGATGCTGAACCTGCATTGGCAGAGAAAGCAGAAAGTGTACCACTTTTTGCAATAGTAGGACTAAGGGTTGTGTAATAAGTAGTAATGGTAACTAATCCATTTCCTGACCTAGTACCACCTACAGAAACCAAACTTGAACCCGCATTATAGGAACCGCCGCCGCCGCCCCATCCTGAGTATGACCAGCCACCGCCGCCACCGCCAGAATAACCGCCACCGCCGCCAGCACCTGCATAGCAACCGCCACCGCCACCAAAACCGCCATTGCCACCATCGGAATAAAGAACTCCACCAGCACCGCCTTCTAAAAATCTAGTTCCTCCAGTACCATAAGAACCTGAAGCACCATTAGAATTCCAACCTGCACCACCTGCTCCCATAGAGGCAGCTCCACCACCTGCACCACCAGTACCACCTGCACCATATCCCGTATTAAATCCTGCATTTCCATCCGCTCCGGCATTGGCATTGGCATTGGATGCGCTACCGCAACCAGCTTGTCCTGCACCACCGCCACCACCGGCAGCTACCATTAACGTAGTTGTTGATAAGTTATATACAAATGTGCCACCTCCGCCACCGCCTCCACGATTGCAGGTCAATGCACTATTACCACCAACACCACCAGCTAAAATTTGTAGTATATTACCCGGTGCAACGGTAAAAGTTCCCTTTTTTTGTGCTCCATAACCACCATAATTGTACCCAGACGAACACATATCGTTTCCACCCTGCGCACCATAAGCGTCTATGGTAACCGATGTAACTCCAGCAGGGACAGTCCAGTTGACAATAGCACCCGAATAATTAATGGTGTTGACAACGGAAGAAAAAGAATTAGGATTGTGAGTAGCTGTAGAAGTAAAGTAAGCTTGAGCTCCAGTTATTCCATTGTATTCCACCACCATTATCATATATAAACTTGAAGGTGCCAAATTATAAACAGCCACCGAAGAACCGGTTCCATTGTAAACACAATACCATCCAGTGCTGCCAATTTGTGTGCCACTACCAAAACTAGTATTGGCAGTATAAGCAGTTCCATTTACAGGTAAAGAAGAACCAGTATTGGTTTCCTTGATGAATACCGCACGACCGCTTCCATTTCCATTTGTCCATGCAATGTTTGTTGATGCATCAGCTGTAGTGCTAAACGTCAGGTTAGTTGCTTGAGTAGTAGGAGCAGAGTAAACTGTTCCACTCGCAGCTACATTTAAGGCTACCACATCTGTTGAAGTAAATGCAATATTGCCAGAAATACTCCCTAACGATGTGTTTTTAATGCGTATATAAATAGTTGTAGAAGCTACAGTGCCACTTGTTTGCGCTACTGAAATATTCCCTGCATATCCAGCACCAGAAGCCAAAGATACTTCGAATCCAGTAGGTGCTGTCACGGTAATGTCGCCTGTTAATCTAGCACCAGATACTACGAGACTTTGAGGGACAGAAGGTGTTCCTGCATAAATAGTAAAGGTCGTTAAAGTCCCGGTTGAAGAGATAGTTGGACCAGTACTGTAGGTTGTTATAATTACCAATCCATTTCCTGAACGCGCACCAGCAGTATTTACGGCACTAGTTCCATTGTTATAGGATCCGCCGCCGCCGCCCCATCCTGAGTATGACCAGCCACCGCCGCCACCGCCGGAATAACCGCCACCGCCGCCAGCGCCTGCATAGCAACCACCGCCGCCACCAAATCCGCCATTGCCACCATCGGAATAAAGAACTCCACCGGCACCACCTTCTAAAAATCTAGTTCCTCCAGTACCATAAGAACCTGAAGCACCATTAGAATTCCAACCTGCACCACCTGCTCCCATAGAGGCAGCTCCACCACCAGCACCGCCAGTACCACCAGCACCATATCCCGATTGAAATCCGGCATTACCATCTGCTCCAGCATTGGCATTGGCATTGGATGCGCTACCGCAGCCTAATTGTCCTGCTCCACCGCCACCACCGGCAGCAATCATTAATGCCGAAGTTGATGAGTTATATACGAAAGTGCCACCGCCACCACCGCCACCGCGGTTACAGGTAAGTGCGCTATTACCACCTACACCACCAGCTAAAATTTGTAGTATATGTCCAGGTACTACTGTAAATGTTCCTTTTATTTGAGCACCATAACCACCATAATTGTAGCCCGACGAGCATAAATCGCTACCACCTTGAGCACCATAACTGTCTATTGTAATAGATGTTACTCCGGCAGGGACTGTCCAATTGACAATAGTCCCCGAATAATTAAAGGAATTTGTGTTTGCTATATTAGTTCTTGGATTATTTATTGCTGAAGATGTAAAATATGCTTGTGCACCATCAATACCATTGAATTCGACAACCATTACCGTAAAAGGATTTGCTGTAGTAAGACTTGTTACCGCCACCGATGTTCCTGTTCCAACATACACACAATACCAACCGGTACTGCCTATTTGTGTGCCCGAATCAAACGCAGTATTGGCAGTATAAGTTGTTCCATTCACCGGTGCTGCAGTTCCTGTACTGGCTACTTTCACAAATACGGCACGTCTGCTGCCATTTCCATTTGTCCAGCTGATAGTGCTTGACACATCAGATGTACTACTCAAAATCACAGCACTTGCCTGTGTTGTAGGTGTCACATATACAGTTCCGCTCACTGCCACATTGTAGGTAGTAGCACCTGTAGAAGTCAATGCCACATTGCCCGACGGGGTGCCAGTCGATGCGCTCGACAAACGTACATAAACGGTTATTGAAGAAACAATTCCATTCGTTGGCGTTAGTGTTATTGCACCTGCATAACCCGACCCGGCAGTTACTGAAACTTCATAACCTGTAGGTGCTGTAACCGTAATATTGGTAGTTAAATTTATGCCCGAAATAATAGTACTTTGCGCTACAGAAGCTGACCCCAGATAGGTTGAAAATGCTGTAATTTCCCCATTTTTAGATATAATTGGAGAGCTTCCAATAAAAGTAATCGTAGCTAATCCATTACCCGACCTTGCACCGCCAGTATTAGTTGTGCTAGTTCCATTATTATAGGAGCCGCCGCCGCCGCCCCATCCTGAGTATGACCAGCCACCGCCGCCACCGCCAGAGTAACCGCCGCCGCCGCCAGCACCTGCATAGCAACCGCCACCGCCGCCAAATCCGCCATTGCCACCATCGGAATAAAGAACTCCACCGGCACCACCTTCTAAAAATCTAGTTCCTCCAGTACCATAAGAACCTGAAGCACCATTAGAGTTCCAACCTGCTCCACCTGCTCCCATAGAGGCAGCTCCACCACCTGCACCACCAGTACCACCTGCACCATATCCCGTATTAAATCCTGCATTTCCATCTGTTCCGGCATTGGCATTGGCATTTGATGCGCTACCGCAATTTAATTGTCCAGCACCGCCACCACCTCCGGCAGCTACCATTAACGCGGTTGTAGAAGAATTATAAACGAAAGTGCCACCGCCACCACCGCCACCGCGGTTACATGTATTAGCACTATTACCACCAACACCACCAGCTAAAATTTGTAGAATATGTCCAGGTACTACTGTAAATGTTCCTTTCATTTTAGCACCATAACCACCATAATTGTAGCCTGATGAACACATATCGTTTCCGCCTTGCGCACCATAAGTATCAATAACAATAGATGTTACTCCAGCAGGTACTGTCCAATTGACAATAGTACCTGAATAATTAAAGGTACTTGTGCTTGAAGAATAGGTAATTGGATTATTTGTACTTGTAGACGTGAAATAAGCTTGCGCTCCAGCTGCGCCATTGTATTCGATAACCATAACATTATAAGCCGTAGCCACTACCATATTTGTAACCGCCACACTTGTACCAGTACCGTTATACACACAATACCAGCCTGTATTTCCAATTTGTGTACCTGAACCAAACGCAGTATTGGCCGTATAAGTTGTTGCATTTACGGGAGAAGCTGTGCCTGTATTGGTAGCTTTCATAAATACGGCACGACTGCTACCGTTACCGTTTGTCCAACTTATTGTTGTTGAAACATCGGTTGTGCTGTTAAATGTAATGTTAGTTGCCTGAGTAGTTGGCAGTGCAGTAACAGTTCCACTTGCAGGCACATTTACGGTGGTTACACCTGTTGAAGTAAGTGTCACATTGCCCGAAGGAGTTCCTGAAGCAGCACTTGTCATGCGAATGTAAATGGTTGTACTTGATACCGAAGTGCCACTTAGTGTTAAAGTCAAGGTACTTGTATAAGTTCCACCTGATGTGAGACAAAGTTCAAACCCTGTTGGAGCTGTAACAACGATATCTGCTGTAAGCACAGATCCCGAAGCTGTGAAACTTTGAGGGGTAGATGCCGTTCCCGAAAGAGACGCAAACGCTGCAAGAGTACCTGATGTAGAAATGCCTTGAGTGGCATTACATGTAATTGAAACCGAACCTGCACCTGAATTGGCACCCGCCGAGTTTGATTGGTTAGTTCCGTTATTGTATGATCCAGCAGATGTAGGAAGAGCTGCATCGTAAGCATTCTCAGTAATCACATTGCCGCCGTTGTAGCCGCCACCGCCGCCACCTTCATAAGTGGCACCACCTCCACCACCAAAACCGCCAGCATTTATAACTCCTGTTCCACCTGCTCCACCGTTCAAAAAAGAATAACCTCCAATGCTTGAGCCACTACTTGACCCATTGGTAGAAAAACCTCCACCTGAGCCAGCACGACCAGCTGTTGTTCCACCGCTTGTTCCTGTATTTGTAGTAACCGCATCCACACCGTTTACATTGAACTGCGTCCAGTTTTCACCGCCTCCACCGCCTGCCACTATCATCGGAACATTACTATTATCGGTAACAAATGAGCCACCGCCACCGCCACCTGCTTGATTTCCTCCTGTTGGATTGTCAGTTACTGGTCTACCTTGACTACCAACCAATACTTTCAGAATTTGCCCTGGAGTAACAGTAAATGTACCTCTCATGCGGGCACCATAGCCTGGGCGGGTATTTCCTGCCGAGCCATCATCGCTATAACCACCACCAGCACCAAAAGCTTCGATGGTAATTGAGGTTATGCCTGCCGGAACAGTATAGTTTTGGATAGAACCTGTATAAACTGTAGGCAAAAAGGTTTTCAGATTATTAGATGAAGAACCTGTGTTATAGGCTTGTGCACCTGCCAAACCATTGTACTCCATCACCATTACGCTATAGCTGGTAGTGCTCAATCCCGTTACTATAACACTATTCCCACTGCCATTGTACACACAATACCAGCCAGTACTTCCAATTTGTGTACCCGACGTAAAGTTGGTTGAAGCCGTGTAAGTGGTACTATTTACTGGCGAAGCACTACCTGAGCTAGCCGCTTTCATAAATACGACCCTGTTTGTTCCATTTCCATTTGTCCAGCTACAAACGGCTTGACCGCTCATTACATTTGAGAAAAGCAAACTGCTCGATTGGGTTGTAGGTACAGTGTAAACGGTGCCACCAGCAGCTATATTAACAGTGGTGGATCCAGATGATACCAATGAAATATTCCCAGATGGAGTTCCAGATGCAGCATTTGTCAATCGCACATAAATAGTTGTGGAAGCCACAAAACCACCATTTTGGGTTAATGCTAGCGAGTTTGCAAACCCTGCCCCCGAGGTGGTAGAAACTTCAAAACCAGTAGGAGCAGTAATGCTGATATTATTGGATACAGAACTGCCATAAACGATAAAACTCTGTTCGGTAGATATAGTTCCCGAAACAGATATAAATGGAATTATAAATCCCGAATAAGAAATGCCCTGAACAGCAGCATTGGTTGTAATTGTAAGTGAGCCGTTACCTGAATTGGCAGCGGCTGAGTTTGATTGACTTGTTCCAATATTATACGACCCTGCAGCCGTAGGAAGAGCTGCATCGTAAGCATTCTCAGTAATCACATTTCCACCATTGTAGCCGCCACCGCCGCCGCCTTCATAAGTGGCACCACCACCGCCACCAAAACCGCCAGCGTTTATAGTCCCTGTTCCACCTGCTCCACCGTTCAAAAAAGAATAACCTCCAACGTTTGAGCCGCTACTTGTCCCGTTGGTAGAAAATCCTCCACCACCAGCACCACGACCCGCTGTTGTTCCGCCACTTGTTCCGGTATTGGTTGTAGCTGCATCGGCACCGTTCACGTTGAATTGTGCCCAGTTTTCGCCGCCACCACCACCGGCAACTAAAAATGGATTATTGTTGATGTCGGTAACAAATGAGCCACCGCCGCCACCGCCAGCCTGATTTCCTCCAGTAGGATTGTCGGCTACTGGTCGGCCCTGTCCACCTACCAATACTTTCAATACTTGACCCGGAGTTACCATAAAAGTTCCTCTCATTCGAGCACCGTAACCCGGACGGGTATTTCCAGCTGAACCGTCGTCGCTATATCCACCGGCTGCTCCGTAAGCTTCTAATGTAATAGAATTTACGCCCCCAGGTACGGTATAGGTAGTTGAAGAGCCGGTGTAGGTAAATGAGCTAGATGTAACTGCAGAAACCGCCGCACCTGTTCCCCAGCTTGGCGCATTCACCAATGTGCCAGAATACAAACCCGCTGATGCATTGTCTGTTAGCGTTGTGCCACTGCCATTGCTCATTTTGTAGTAAGCTACCAATCCACTTTCATTTCCTGCCAATTCTACATCTTTATTGGCTGATATTTGTGCTGCGGTTCGAGTTGTATTCCAAATCCGCACTTCATCCAACGAACCATTCAAAAACTCGCTACTACCATTGTAAGAAGCAAGATAATTGATAGCATCCATTGCGGGCAAATAACTACTGCCTCCTGCTATTTGTGCATATTGTACACCATCAAAATAGCTGGTAAAATATCCATTCATACTCCACGTAATGGCCATGTGATGCCATGTACCATCGTTTATAGTGGTAGTATTACCGGCTGTAACCGAGAGCCCCGTGGAAGTTAAATGTGACCCGCCTGAACCATAATATCCCGCCACGAAATAACTTCCCGTTTGTACTCTATAAACTGAATTCATTGTGTAAGTGGTACTTCCATCCCCTTTTTTATACCAATATTCCACAGTGATGGCCGTGCCGTTCGAAAAATTATTATTCCAAAGTGTGGCAGGCAAACTAACATATTGATTTGTACCGTTAAAAGTAAGACAATTGTTGGTAGCATTTGCAAATTGGGCTTCCATAGCGAGGAGAAACAGTGCGAAGAATAGTTTTTTCATGATATCTGAATTGTGAGGTGCTAATCGTATTTGATATTAAGTGTAGTAAATTAGTCGTTTTATTATATTGAAATAATCCAATTACCAGTGAGTTTAGGACATATAAAAAGTCAGTTAAATAGAAAAATATCGCCTAATTTATAGTTGCAGTTTTTAGTACTTATTTCCTTGTGAGAGGTCATGTTTTTAAGGCTTCAACATGGTTTTACTAGAAGTGATAAATCGTCACTTTGCATATTGTAATAACTCTACAAATTTACTAATAATTATTTGATATATATCATGTTACAAGTCGAAGTAGAAGCTGCACTTGTGATTTTATTAACGATATTATTTTGTGTATTTGTAGAAAATGTCGTGATTTAAATTACCAGAAAAGAATAATTATGACAGATTATTATAAAATTTCTCAACAGCTATAATTACATGTTTAACAAGACTGAACTAAGGTTTATCAATTTCAAAATCCAGTTGATTATTCATTGGGTTTTTCCACTGATTCAATCATGTTTTAGTAAATAACGAAAAGTATAGATGTAGCTATAAATGTGTTTTTGCGAATTAATTACGACAATAAAAGTCTATAAAGTAAATAAATATGGTTGCGTTATATTAGTAATAAGTTGATCGAAATAAAAACAGTTAAACCTTTAAGTTACAATCATATTTAACGTTTATGTTGGTTGAAAAAATCCTTTTTTAGTAAGCAGTATCAAAACGAGTTTTATTGTAATGACCTTTTTTAATTTCCCCCCAACCAAAAATGCTTTAAACCTGCATAAAACATTTTTCAAGTTTTACTATTTGAAAGACACAACAGAGTTTTTATCTACGAAACTTTATCAACCGACAACCGTTAAAATGCGAGCAGAGTTTGCTGATTATTTGGATTTCTAATTTTTTTTAAGCTAATCCGTTTACGCTATAGGTTAATGCTAAGATTACATTGCAAATTAAGATACGATAAAGTGATATTTATATAATATTGTTAAATGATTATCAGGTTTTGTACCTAAAGAAATTAATATGATTCTAATTATTGCCTGGTCACTCTTGCGATGATAATTAAATCATTTTTTTGTTATAAAACTCTGTAAGTTTTAAGTGTACATAATCCCCAATTAAGCTTGCAAAAGGGTTTATGCATAGTTTACACCTATGATATAATCAATGTAAAAAAACAGAACGAGCTATTGCTGTATAAGCCGATAGTCATTTATTGTTATTTACTCCATGACCAAAAACACCTTATTTTTATTGGTTTATATATTAGCCCGATATTAATTTTACAGGATTGTCGGCTACTGGTCGACCCTGTCCACCTACCAATACTTTCAATACTTGACCCGGAGTTACTATAAAAGTTCCTCTCATTCGAGCACCGTAACCCGGACGGGTATTTCCAGTTGAACCGTCGTCGCTATATCCACCGGCTGCTCCGTAAGCTTCTAATGTAATAGAATTTACGCCCGCAGGTACGGTATAGGTAGTTGAAGAGCCGGTGTAACTTATCGTTGTGGCCCCAAAAAGAAAAGAACTAAAAGCCAATGCAATACAAAAAACAAAAAGGTGGCGAAATATTTTCATAACTATATATTTTTTCATTCCAATTCTTTGATTAATAACTTCCACAGCGAATTATCTTTATCGGATATTTCAGCATATTATCGAAATACAAATATATTATTTTGGAATAATATTCCTTTGTAGAATAAAAAAAATAGGTCTGTAGCACAATCAATCAGAAAAGAAAGTGATTAATACAGCGCATGTAGCATATAACTCAGAGATTCGTAGATTGTAAAAAGAGGAGTTGGATTGAGAAGGTAGAAAATGCTGACAACACGTTTACAATATAGTTACTTATAGCTTATTATACAAAATTCAATCTTAATAAAGTGCTGTTTAAAACGTTTCTATTTTTCTATTAATTAGAAATTAAAACGCCTTATAAAGTAACATATTGGATAAATCCACCGGGCAAATTGAAGAAATAGCACATAAAGTTTGCAACGATTTTCAAAAATCAATGCAAACTAATTGTTTTTTATAGATAGTATGACTTCAAGCCAAGCCATTTATTGGATTAAATGGGAGGTTATTTCTTGTTTTGAACAGCAAAAACATGGGGGGTAACACCTTCAATTTCCTTGAAAGCTTTGGCAAAAGAATTGCGATTACTGAATCCAGACATCAATCCTATTGCTTCCAAGGTAATTGTTTCGGACTGATTTTGTGAAATTAATAGCTTGGCATAACGAATTCGGAACTCATTTCTATAGTCATTAAAAGATTGCTGCTTGTAATTAGTAAAGAAATAAATCAAGTGATGGTTGGGTACTTGAATAAATACAGATAGCTGTGGCAAATTAAATTCTTTTTGTAAAAAAAGTTTATTGTCCTTCATGGCATCTTCCACTTTTTGTTGCAACAAGAGCATGTATTCTTCGTCGTAGCACTTCGTTTTGATAGTTTCCAATTGTTTTGAAGCAACGTTTTCAACTATTGAAGGCTTGTCATTAATGATGTTTGGAGTATTCAGCTTGCCATACAGTATTTGAGGGAATAGCAGGGGTGAAACAATCAAACCAATCAAAGTTAATGCCGATAATAGATATAAAAACGCACTGAAACTTGATGAGAACTGCCAAAAAACAGAAAAGCTATTGACTAAATAAATCAGATGGCTCAAAATTAAAACCAATTGAAAACCAAGAAATGTAAACAGCCAACTTTTCTTTAAACAATTAGCGTCCTTATACTTACCGCCTCTTTCCGATGCACAGTAACGAAGTATTTGCATTCCTGAAACCAGTAAATAAATAAGCACCAAAGCCACCCTTGAAATATAAACACCTGCACTGGTGAGCCAGTCAGTGAGTATAGTAAAATGATAGCTGCCCAAGAAATTGGGGTCCGAAATAATCGACTGAGCAAGTTGAGCTTTGTAGCTGTATGATGAAAAAATGTGGGGTAACGCAGCTATCAAATAAATGAGCATGGGTAAGAAGTGGACAATGTCAACCTTTCGTAAGCGAGCATCATTGGTTAGTACACTTCGGATGTATAAATAGGACATTGGACCTATCAGATAATATAAAAAAGTAAGGTTGGTGCTCATTATCGCTATCAAAATAACGGATTGAGAACTGATTACAGCATATTGATTCACGCCATAAAGACTCAATAACAAAAAACAAACACCAAGATAAATAATTGATGGATATCGTTTTGCATTATTATAAATCAATAATAGAGAAAGGAAAATTCCAAACACTGAAATGTAAAGAATCATTGAAATGAGATTTTTTGTTCTACTGCAAATATAAGAATATTTTTTTAATAAGGAAAGGGGGGAGCGTTTTGGGTTTCGCGTTCCGTGTTCCATGTTCCGTCAGTTCCGCGTTTCGTGTCAAATCTAAGAAACTGTGTCTGGAACCCCTTTAGGGGCAGGGGTCAGTTCGTTCCGCGTTTCGTGTCAATCTATGAAACGACGTCTGCAATCTCATTAGAGGCAGGGGTCATGTTCGTGTTCTCCAATAAAGGATTGGACTACTATCAACTATCAACTGTTAACTGTCAATTATCAACTATCAACTGTCATCTGTCATCCGCTGTGCTAACCGCGCAATTTCCTTTTGTTTTGTGCAGCAAAAACGCTTGGGGTAACTCTTTCAATTTCTTTAAATGCCTTGGCAAAATTATTGCGATTACTAAAACCCGACATCAATCCTATTGCTTCTAAAGTTACATTTTCTGACTGTTCTTGCAAAATTAATAATTTTGCATACCTAATTCTAAATTCATTGCGATAGTCATTGAAAGACTGTTGTCTGAAATTAGCAAAATAATAAGCCAAGTGATGGGTGGGCACTTGCATAAACACAGATAATTGGGACAAATTGAATTCTTTTTGTAAATATATTTGGTGTTCCTTCATTGCAGCTGCCACTTTGGATTGTATAAAACTCATATAGTCATCGTCATAAGCAGGTGCTTTTCTTACAACTTCTTCTTTTAACAACACTTCAGCTGGGACAGGATAATTGGGCACATTTGATAAATTGGGCAAACCATACAATATCCGCGGAAATAAAAGAGGTGAGACTAGTAATCCGATCATGCCAATTGATGATAGAAAGTTTATTACATCTTCGGAAAGTGTAAGGACGGAACTACCAACTCCAAAACTTTCGGATATATATAATAAATGACTAACAACTAAAAGAAATTGAAAGCCAAAAAAGGTTATGAGCCAATTCTTTATGAAACCTTCACTATGAGGGGTATTAGATTTACGTTTGGACGAAAAGTATTTAAAAAGTAATGCTCCCGAAAATAAAGCATATAACAGAACAAGCCCAGGACGGCTTAGATACACAGCAGTACTAGAAAACCATTCGGTTAGGATGGTAAATTTATATTGTCCCAAAAAACCAACATCAGCAACAATTGATTTGGCAATTTTGGTCTTGAAGGCGTATGAAGAAAAAATATAAGGCAAGGCAGCAGTCAGATAGAAAAGCATTGGGAGTAGGTGTAATACATCGCTTTTTCGCAATTGGGCATTATCGGTAATTACACTGCGAATATATAAAAACGACAGTGGGCCAACGAGATATGCAAAACAAGTAAAATTGGTAGTGAAGATAGAAACCCAGAATACTGACTTGGACGACAAAACAACAAATTGATTGACCCCATAAATACTCAAAAACAAAAAATAAAAACCCAAGTATCTGCTTGCAGGATAATTTCGCCCATTGAAATACAACAAAAGCAATGATAAGAAAATACCAAAAAGTGAAATGTATAAAAGCATTGGCCGTGATTTTTATTGTTACACAAAAGTAAGAATAATTTTTCAACCTGGAAAGTGAAGTTAAGAGGCTTAAAGAATTTGATAGGCTTGATGGTTTTATAGCGCACAACCATTCCAAGTGGTTTTACCAAACACATAAGTAATTAAAAATTAATAATGAACAATTAATAATTAGCAAGAAGTAAATGAGTGTATTATGTAATAACAAATATATCAATAAATAATTCCAACTACTTTAAGTCTGAAACTAATTTAAACTATCACTTTGGAAATCATCTTTTAATTTGTGCAAGAAAAGCACCTGGAGTAACGCCTTCAATTTCCTTAAAAGCCTTCGTAAAAGTGTTGCGGTTGGAGAAGCCTGATAAGTGACCGATGGCTTCGATGGTCATCAAACCCGATTGTTTTTGTAACATCAATGCCTTGGCATGTCGTACCCTGAATTCGTTACGGTAGTCATTAAAGGTCTGTTTTTTGTAATTGCTAAAATAATTAGCCAAATGATGGGTTGGCACTTGAATAAGCACTGACAATTGTTGCAAATTATACTCTTTTTGCAAGTACACTAAATGTTCCTTCATAGCAACATCCACTTTGGACTGGATGAAGCTCATGTAATCCTCATCGCAAACAGGTATTTTCCGTATCACTTCTTTTATCTCCGAGGCCACATCTACTGCTGGTTTATAAACTGGAGTGGTCAAAATGTGCAATCCATACAAAATACGAGGGAAAAGTATGGGCAAAATAATAAGTCCAATCAATGCTACAGATGACAATAAAGTGAAGAAATCATTCTGGGTAGACGAAAATTTTCCAAAAAGACCAAAACTGTTGGTGAGAAAAAGGATATGGCTCATAACTAAAAGCAGTTGAAAACTAACGAAAGTAAACATCCACTTTTTTATAAATCTATCTTCCGACAATGCATTTGGTTTGTTCTTTGATAATAATAAGCGTGAAATTAAGACTGTTGAAAATAATGCATATAAAAACACCATCGTAGGCCTACTAATATAAACAGCTGCACTTGTAAACCAGTCGGTTAGAATTGTGAATCTGTAACTACCTAAGAACCCCGGTTCTGAAATAGTCAACTTTGCTACATGAACCTTATATGCATAGGATGACAACATATGGGGCATTGCTGCCGCAAGATAAACCATCATTGGAATGAAATGAAAAAAATCGCTTTTACGTAGGCGGGCATTGTCATTTATCACACTACGAATGTAAAAATAAGACATTGGCCCAATCAGGTAATATAAAAAAGCGAAGTTGGTGTTGAAAATGGCTACCCAAAATACCGATTCAGACCACATAATGACGTATTGATTAACGCCATATAGGCTCACCAATAAAAAGTTAACACCCAAATATATGCTTGAAGGATACTTACTTGCATTGAAATATAGCAAGAGCAAAGATAAGAATATCCCAAATAATGATAAATATAACAGCATTTGTGTATGAGTTTTTCAATTACAAATGTAATATATTTATTTGATTATTGAAATACCAACGAAAACGTGATTCTTGAATATTATAAATCAGTTTTTAAAACACATAGTTGAATAAATATCCAACAATCATTATTCCTGTTGCTACTATTCCAACAAAAGTCAATATCAACGGAAGCTTCAACACCTTTTTCAGAATAATCATTTCGGGCAACGATAGACCGATTACCGCCATCATAAATGCCAGGGCTGTTCCTAACGAAGCGCCTTTTTCAATCAAAACCGAAACGATGGGGATAATTCCTGCCGCATTTGAATAGAGCGGAACGCCAATCAAAACTGACAACGGCACACTGTACCAAACCGATTTGCCCATCAAGGCTGCCATAAAATCTTCGGGTACATAACCATGCGCAGCAGCTCCTACAGCAATCCCCACAGCTACATATATCCAAACTTTTCCCACAATTTCTTTTACGGCATCATAGCCCATTTGAATTCTATCAGACAGTTTCAATTTGTCATCCTCAATTCCTTCGTTACCCAATTTTGTTGCATAAACCCAATCCTGTACCCAATGTTCAAGTTTTAGTTTTCCTATTACCCAACCGGCAGTAATGGCAATCGTCAGTCCGGTGAGGACATAAATAAGCGCTACTTTCCACCCAAATAATCCGAAAAGTAAAATAACTGCCACTTCGTTAATCATGGGTGCAGCTATCAAAAACGAGAAGGTTACTCCCAAGGGAACGCCCGATTCTACAAAGCCCAAGAACAGGGGAATAGCTGAACAAGAGCAAAACGGCGTTACAATTCCCAACGTTGAAGCCATCACATTACCAGTGAAAGTTGATTTTCCTTCCAGCATTTTACGGGTTTTTTCTGCCGAAAAGTAGGAGCGGATAATCCCCACGAAAAATATTATCAATGTCAACAACATCAATACTTTGGGCACTTCGAAAATAAAGAAACGCAACGCCTCTGTTAAGTGTTCGCCTTTTTCCAAACCCAAAACAGAATCGATAAACAAGTCGGTTATTGGCTGTAAAAAGTAATACAACACAATCCAAACTGGAAGTAAAACCAATATAATTTGAAGATTTGAAAGTTTGAAAGTTTGAAGTTTCATGGTTTTAATATGCTAATGAGATAATACTGATTTAGGACTAAGCAAAGAAAATGACAACATAATATATCCCTACGCCAATAAAAATTACCGAAACCACACGTCTGAACCAAAGTTCAAAAGTCTTGATTTGTTTATATAATTTGCCAACATTACCCACTGCAAAAGCCAACAGCCAAGCAAATAAAATGACGGGCAAACCTGTGGCAATGGCAAACAATACAGGTAGATACAGTCCGCTGGCACTGGCTACCGTCATCGGAATCAGCATCACAAAATAGAGTACGCCGCTATATGGACAAAATGCCAATGCGAACACCATTCCAAGCAAAAGTGTGCTTAAATAACTGCCTTTGCTGTTTTCACCAATTTTTTCGGTGAGTCGCGAAAATCCTGGTAACTTTATTTTAATTACATCAAGCATAAACAAACCAATCAATATCAAGACTGGACCTAGAAGTTTCTCGCCCCAACCCTGAAAAAGCATCGAAATATTCATTTTACTGGCACCAAAATAAATGATGACGGCCAAACCAGTATAACTTACGGCTCGGCCCAATGTATAAACCAAACCATTTAAAAATACACGGCGGCGATTTTCAATATCACGACTGATAAATCCAATGGCCGAAATGTTGGTAGCCAATGGGCAAGGACTAATGGCTGTCATCAGACCTAAAATAATGGCAGTGACAAATGCGTATTGCGAGTTTTCTAGAATGCTTTGCAGAAATTCCATAAAAGTAATTTGAAGTTTAGAGAAGTGGATCAATTGTTTTCTTCAACTCTGCTCTCAGTTTTTCTGGACTGCTACGTGCATACATAAATCCTTTGTCGGTCAAGTCTGTGCGTTTTGAGCCGCCAATAACTAGAAGTGCCTGACCCTCGGCTTTACATTTTTTGGCTACTGCATCACTCGTTTTTTCATCTAAATTCACTGATTTGAAAGTGATTTGGCCTTTTTTGTACTGCGCTGGATAAAGTGTTGCTATTGCTGATTTGGATTCACTTTCTACAGCCTGGCAAGTTTCACAACGACGGGAATAATGAAAATAATACACTTCTACTTTTGTGGCTGAAGCGACTACCGCTCTGACTTGCTTTGCAGGTTTATTCTCTGCGGCACTTGTCATTAACGAAATGACGAATAGCATGAATACTGATACTGAAATTAGCTTTTTCATTGGAATCGAATTATTTGGTTAGAATTTGTTTTAGTTCATCCATCGACGGAACTCTCCCTTTTACAACTACTTGCCCATCAATTACTAATGCCGGTGTAGTCATAATGTTGAATTTCATTATTTCCATAATGTCTTCTACTTTTGAAATGCTGGCATCAATGTTGTTCTGAGCAACAATGTCGCGAACGGCTTTTTCAAGTGTTTTACACTTCGGACAGCCTGTACCTAATACTTGAATGTTCATGATTTATTGATTTAAAAGCCCCCTAACCCCCGAAGGGGGAAAAAGACCAAGTTTATGATTTGATTACTTTTTTTTATTTTACAAATAAAATACGGACTAATTTATTCCCCCTTCGGGGGTTAGGGAGCTACAGCAACTCGTTTTTTCTCTACAGTTCTCGAAAAAAGTTTCGAAGTAACCCTGCGCTTTTGACCAATTTTCTCTGTTGATACAGTATTTTACTTTTGGAGTTTCTATTTCACCTTGAATTAGACCAGCTTCCTTCAATTCTTTCAAATGTTGCGACACTGTGGCTTTGGCAATTGGCAATTCATTGTGTATGTCGCCAAAATAGCAACTGTCCATGGAAGCCAGAAAGTGTAAAATAGTGATGCGCGCAGGATGACCCATGGCTTTTGCAATTCGTGCAAGTTGTTCTTGGTCAATAGAGTACTCTTTATTTGGTAAATTATTCATTGTCGAATTTATCGTATTGTTCGTAGTTCGCAAAATTACGAACATTAAATTGATTCACCAAATAGATTATTGATAATTAACCCATAATTATCTACTCATAGAAATTTACTTGAAAGACCAATTATTTTCATGAAATTTGCAAAAGAATTTTTTAGTAATTAAAAAAATCACTATATTTGCTCAATTATTTCAAAAAGCAATCCATAAATAAACAAAAGATATGAAATTCATTGTTTCAAGCTCTGACCTTTTAAGTCATTTACAAGCTATTAGTCGCGTCATAAACAGTAAAAACTCCCTACCCATTTTAGACAACTTTTTGTTTCAAATCAATGGCACAACGCTTACGCTTACTGCTTCTGACATTGAAACAACATTGATAACTTCTATGGAGGTGGAAAGTGTCGAAGGAAGTGGTAAGGTAGCTGTGGCTTCTCGATTACTCTTGGATACTTTGCGTGAGTTTTCTGAGCAACCGCTTACATTCAACATCAATGATTCTAATCTGGCAATGGTAATTAGCTCATCCAATGGCTCTTATAATTTCATAGGTCAAAACGGAGATGAATATCCACGCATGCCTAAACTGCAGGATGATGCACGCACGCTTACTTTGCCTGTTTCAATTTTGTCTTCGGGAATTTCTAAAACGTTGTTTTGTACTGCCGACGACGAACTTCGTCCGGTTATGAATGGCGTTTTCTTTGATATTGCTTCTGATAAATTGACTTTGGTGGCTACCGATGCTCACAAACTGGTGCGCTATAAAACAACGCATACTTCTTCTTCAGTTCAAGAAGGCGACGATGCTGTTAATTTTATTTTGCCAAAGAAACCAGCAACATTGCTTAAAAACATTCTGCCAAAGGAAAGTGGTGAAGTGGAAATTCATTTCGACAAAAAGAATGCGCATTTCAAATTGGCCAATTATACCATGATTTGTCGCCAGATTGAAGGACGTTTTCCAAATTACAGCGCAGTAATTCCAACCAATAATCAGAATAAAATTATCATCGACCGTCTATCATTGCTCAATGCCATGAAACGCGTTTCGGTTTTCTCTAATCAAGGAAGCAATTTGGTGAAATTGTATTTCAATCAAAATCAAATACATATCTCGGCTCAAGACATTGATTTCTCAATTTCGGCTGAAGAAACCATCAGCTGCCAATTTGAAGGTGACCCAATCAGAATAGGTTTTAAATCACCATTTCTAGTGGAAATTTTGGGGAATATCAATTCCACCGATATTATATTGGAACTATCGGATGCCTCACGTGCAGGACTTATTTTGCCATTCGAAAATGAGGAAAATGAAGAAATTCTTATGTTGTTGATGCCAATGTTGCTCAATGACTAATTTAAAGTCCCAAGTCTAAGGTCAAAGGTCTAAAGTCGAGAGATATTAGACCTTTGACTTTTTTTATCTAATCATAATCACTATAATAAATTCACATAATTAGTTTAAGATTCTAAAGTCCTTAGACATTAGACCTTAGACTTTAGACAAAAATATATGAAACTCCAACTTAAAAACCCGATAGTATTTTTCGACCTCGAAACCACAGGAACCAATATTGTTTCCGACCGTATCGTGGAAATTGCCTACCACAAAGTTTCGCCCAACGGACGAGAAGAAACCAAAAGTATTCGCATCAATCCCGAAATGCATATTCCCGAAGCATCTTCGGCTATTCATGGCATTTATGATGCCGATGTGGCTGATTGTCCAACGTTTAAGTCTGTGGCCAAGGAAATTACACGCGACATTGAAGGTTGCGATTTGGCTGGTTATAATTCCAATCGTTTTGACATTCCGTTGCTGGCCGAAGAGCTGCTTCGTGCGGAAGTGGATGTGGATTTAATGAAGCGTAAGTTTGTTGACGTGCAGGTAGTATTTCACAAAATGGAGCAGAGAACATTGGGCGCTGCTTATAAATTTTATTGCGATAAAGACTTGGTGGGAGCACACGGTGCTGAAGCCGACACTCTAGCCACCTACGAGGTTTTGATGGCACAGTTGGATCGTTATCCCGAATTGCAGAACGACATTGAGTATTTAGCGAAATTCACGGCTCAAAACAACAATGTGGATTTTGCCGGACGCTTAATTTACAACGACAAAGGCGAGGAAATTATCAACTTTGGCAAATACAAAGGTCAGAAAGTGGTGGATGTGTTGAAAACTGACATGGGCTATTATGGCTGGATGATGAACAGCGATTTTCCGCTGCACACCAAAAAAGTATTGACAAATATCAAGTTACGAGATTTCAATAAATAATTGAAAACCAATGTAAAAATAAAAAACGGGTGAGAAGTTGATACTTTTCACCCGTTTTTTTGAATTTTATTTTTCAATGAAATAAATCCCTGTTCACTTGATTGAAATCCGTAATTACTTCGTGTGGAAATGAACTGTAGTTTTCTCCATATGAATTTACAATGATTATTTTGCCAGCGCCCGCTGCTTCGGCTGCTTGAATTCCAGCAATGGAATCCTCAAAAATAATGGTTTCTTTGGGATCTAATTCCAATTTTGCAGCTGCCGCCAAAAATACATCTGGATGTGGTTTTCCACGGAAACTCCCATTGTCATAAGCCACCTTTTCGATACTAAACCAACGACTTAAGTGCATGTGCTCAAAATAAAAATCCAAGTTTTCAATGCCAGCGGAAGTGGCTATGGTCATCGGAATTTTATTGGTTGTTAGATAGTTGAATAAATCTTCGGCGCCTGGTGCAAATTGCAAATCGTTGATGCAAAGCTGACGATAAATCAATTCCTTTTCCTGTCCCATACTTTCAACATCAATGTCAGAAAGTTGCTCGCCAAAAATACCACGCATGATAATGGGGTTTGTCTTACCGTGAATCTTAGTCCGTTTTTCGGCATCGGTGAGCGTTACACCATGTTTTGCGAGCATTATGTCAAATGCACGGTCGTGAAAAGCAGTATCCCAAAATACGGTGCCATTGAAATCGAAAATTGCAGCTTTGTATGTCATTAAAAAAAGAGTTTGAAAATTTGAAGATTTGAGAGTTTGAAGATTTGATAACCACTATTTTATTACCAATTTTCTGAATTCAAGGGGAACTCCTTCATTCTGAAATCCGATAAAACCGTTGTCGGCTGTAAGTCCGGAAATGTTATTTTGCAATACACCGTTTATATATACTTTCATCGTTTTTTTCTTGCAAATCACTTTCATCGCATTCCATTCTCCCAAGGGCTTTTCGTTACTTGACATTGATTTTTTTACCGTAAATTTCACTGAGTCTGTACATTCCTTTGCCCATAAACCGTTCATGCAAATAATGTCACCAGCCGCATCTGCCTTTTGTTGCACTTGGTAACAGATTGGCCATATGGTATCTGTGGGTTGGATATGCACCAAAACACCACTATTTCCAAACGATTTTGTCCAACGCCATTCGAGGTTCATCTCGTAGTTTGAAAACACTTTTTTCGTTCGTAAATATCCACTCGAAATACCTGTGATCTGCAAAACTCCATTGTCCATTTTAAATACGGATGATGGCGCAAGAGTCTTGTCTTTAATCACATACGCCCAGTTCGATGCGTCGGATACAGTAAAATAAACATTGTTCGTGTGTTTTTTTGAAATAGCTGGACTTTTAGCAGAAATAGAAATTGAGCAAAAAAGAAATAAAAAGGAAATGCTTGCAAATTGGATTTTCATTTTGTACGAGTTGAATTTGATTATGTGTATTTTAGCAAAAAGAGTATGATTGTAGAAAAAATAATTGCTGGTGACCAAAACACAATCTGACTTGCCAAAGCCCAAGATGTGAATTTGCTATAGAAATATAAAGTTGAATGTCTTTGTCCTCGTTGAAGCGTGAGCTCTTGTAATTCTGACAAATTCATATCGAGTAATTCGTTTTGTGGAACATTCAAATTTGCAATTCCATGGTCAGTGTTGCCTTTTTGAAATCCATTTAGTACTGCAGATGGATGTTTCCAAATCCCCCAGCCCATTGTCCACAAAGGGAAAATGATTATTGGAAAATTTCTCCAAAAACCAGTTGAAATTTCCCACGAAGCAATGAACATTTCACCTTTCCAGGTGGTGTCTTGTTCGTTTAGAATGTGCTCTAAATCATGGATGTGCAACATTTTTTTGCGCCACGACAAATTGGGCAATAGTAGTGTGAAAATTGGTAGAGGCACTTCAAAAGTAGAAAATTCAACACCACCGTTGTCAGGAATATTGTATTTTAGGTAAAAGTGGTCTAAATGTTCTCGTAATGTCATTCTCTAAATATATTTACTTGATAGTCAGTTCTTTTGCGGCCGACTTATCCAGAAAATAATCAACATCACCTATAATAGAATGAATGTGTGATGCAGGATATAGGTCGCTATTGGGTTCATTTTGAATGATTTGGCGCAAAACTCCGGACTTTGATTCACCAGTTATCAAAAACACAACTTGCTTGGCATGAAGTATTGTCGGTCCAGTCAAAGTTATTCTTTTTTGACCACTTGTAGGATGCACACCAATGGCAACAGCTAATTCAGTATCGAGCAAGCTCATATCGTTAGGGAAAATTGAAGCTGTATGTCCATCGTCGCCCATTCCCAATAGCACTAAGTCAAATTGAGGATAACCATTTGTCAACGGCAATTCTTTTTCCAAGAGTGCTTGATAACGACTTACTTCTTTCTGAGGGTCGCCTTCTCCTTGCATTCTAAAAATATTAGCCTCGTGAAGCGGTACATGTTTTAAGAGCGTTTGATAGGTCATTCCAAAATTACTTTCGGCGTGAGTTGGCGATACACAGCGCTCATCCACCCAAAAGAGGCGAACAAAATGCCACGGTATCGAGTCAACATATTCCGAGGCAAGTAAGGTAAAAAGTAGCTTAGGCGTACTTCCACCTGAAATTGCGATATTAAACGGAAGCGACAGTTTGTTTTTCTCTTTCGCTTTTGCCAAAATTAATTCTGCAACCGCACGAGCAGTATCTTCTGTGGTTTCAAATATCTTCAGAGAGTGATTCATAGGTTGGTTGTATTTAAGTTAGGTAGTCTAAATTGGTAAATTACTGTCGGTAACTAACAATTCTGTTCAGTCTGTTTTAAACTTATTGAACGGCACTCTCCATTTCAATTGTTTATCTCCAAAAAGAGCATTCGATTCGTTTGGTCCCCAAGTATTGCATTCGTAAAAGTACAATGGAATATCGGGATTATTTTTCCATGCCTGCATGATGGGGTCAACAAATTTCCAGCTTGCTTTTACGGCATCTGCACGTGCATAAAGCGTGGAATCACCTATCATACAATCAAGTAACAGCCGCTCGTACGCTTCGGATATTTTCTTTTCGGCCAAGTCGGAATAATGAAATGCCATGTTTACGTTCTGAACTTTGTAGCCAGCACCAGGAATTTTCATGCCGAAATCTACAGCCACACCAGCATCTGGATGAATGCGTAGAATTATCATATTGGTGGATTGTGCCACGCAACGTTGCTTGAAAAGCTGATGAGGAGCTGGTTTCAAGTGAATAATCACTTCGGTTACACGCTCGGGCAATTGCTTTCCGGTACGTATGTAAAATGGAACATCGCCCCAGCGCCAGTTGTCGATAAAAACCTTCATGGCCACAAATGTTTCTGTCTTGGAGTTGGGTGCCACGTTTTTTTCCTGACGATACCCTTTTTGCAATTCACCATTCACTTCGGTTGCAATATATTGTCCTCGAACTACAAAATCCGAAATTTCATTTGGTTTAATTGGTCGCAATGCTTGCATAACCTTTACACTTTCATTACGGATAGATTCCGAATCAAAAATGGATGGTGGCTCCATGGCAACAACCGCCAATACTTGCAAAAGGTGATTCTGAATCATATCACGCATGGTTCCGGACGTGTCATAATAACCGCCACGGTCGCCCACGCCAATTTTCTCGGCGGCAGTAATTTCAATTCTGTCCACGTATTTACGATTCCAAATGGGCTCAAAAAATCCATTCGAAAACCGCGTAACCATGATGTTCTGCACCGTTTCTTTGCCCAAATAATGGTCGATACGATAAATTTGGTCTTCGTTAAATCCACTACGAAGCTTTTTGTCCAATTCAATGGCAGTTTCGAGGCTATAACCAAACGGTTTTTCAACAATTATCCGCTTCCAACCATCTTCCTCTTTGTTCAGACCGTATTTCACCAAATTGGCAGCAACAACTTCATAAAGAAAAGGCGGTATAGAAAAATAGTAAATTATGTTTTTTTGAACTTCCAATTTTGTCGAAAGTGTATCTATGTAGGTCTTTAATTCACCGAAATCTTCCTCCGTTTCATTGTGTACTTTTTTGTAATACACTGATTTCAAAAAGGTTTTTAGTTTTTCTGGGAATTCCGTTGTTCCTTTTTTGGCAAATTGAAGCAAAGACTCATGAACATCAGCGCGATTGCTTTTTTCGTCTTTTTCCAAACTACCAGTACCTATCAACAAAAAATTATCGGGCAATAACTCATCTAGATAAAGCTGGAAAATGGCGGGCAACAACTTTCGTTTCGCCAAGTCACCATTTGAACCCATTATTACCAACATCTGACTCTCAATGCTTGTCTTACGAGCATTTTTCTTATTTTTTTCTTCCATTGTTTGATGTAAATTGCACGAATTATTTTGAATTACAGAAGTTTAGAATTTATCCCAATTTCACGATATTTCTTTTGGACTTAACTGTACTTTTAATAAACAAAATTTATTTCAAATCGTTCAAGCCTATTGAACTTTTCAAAGCCATTTTTTTCGTTTAAAAAACCAAAGCATTACCAAAGTGGTGATAATCATAACACCCCACATGGCAAAATAACCATAGTGCCAATCTTTTTCAGGCAAATAAGAGAAGTTGGTGCCATAAACACCGACCAGAAAAGTGAGGGGAATAAAAATGACTGAATAAACTGTCAGAACACGCATGATGTCATTCAGTTTAGTACTCATGGTGGTGTGGTAAATGTTCAATTGGTCGTAAAGGATTTCGCGGTAACTATCCGATAAATCAGTAGCTTCATCAATATTATCCTGCAATTCCTTGAAGTGAATGCGGTTGTCGGGATGAATAAATTCAGATTCCATTTTGGCCAGGTTCATTATCATTTCTTTGGCCGGTTTGATGTGTTTTCTCAAGAAATTGAGTTCCCGTTTAAATGAATTTATACCCTCAAGGAGTTCCTTTTTTGGGTCGTTTGTCATCGTTTCTTCCAGACTTTCAATTTTTTCACCCAGCAAACCAATAACATATATGTAATTGTCTACCACAATGTCGAGCAATGCAAAAGCCAAATAGTCGGAGCCAGAAGTACGGATTTTGTTTTTATGCTTGCGAATACGCTCCCGGATAGGTTCAAAAACTGTTCCCGATTGTTCTTGGAAGGAAATGAGTGTGTTTACTGTTGCAATTAGACTCAAGTTTTCAACGGAAAGCTTTTCCTTTTTCTCATCGTATTGCAACATTTTGATGGTGATGAAAATCCCTTTTTCAAACTCTTGAACTTTGGGACGAACCGATGGATTCATTACATCCGACAGTATATTGTTCTCAATGCCATATACTTTGGCCAAGTTTTCCATCAATTCGGCATTGTCAAGACCATCAACATTGAGCCAACTAAGATTTTTGGAATCTTTAAAAGTAACGATTTCTTTTGTGGATTTGAGTTCTACTTCTCTCACATCTTCCAAGTTGAAATCCATGACCCGCAACAGCACTTTTTCGGTCTTCTTTTGACCCCGAAATACCAGTGCGTAAGGCGATAATCCGATATGTTCCTTGTTCTTTTTTGTAAATCTCGACATAATCCAAAATTTTACGTATCCACTGCCACAAAGATAGTTCTTTTTTCAGAGTATTATCTTTTATAACAACAAAAAACAATTGGATAAATAACGCTCAGATTATCTATTTGTTATGGTAATTTGCTTGACAGTAGTTATTTGGATTGTTATTACAGGTTTAGAAATTTGAATACTGTTGCTGCCTTTTTATTCTTAATTTGAATGATATAAATCCCTTTTTGCTTCAACGAAATATTCATTTCGGTAGCATTTGCTTTGGACTGAGAAATGCATATACCTGTGAGTGAATAAATCTGAATCAATTCATCGCCGCTTAATCCAAGAACAGTGATTTGTCCATTTCTAGCATGGATTTTGATTGCAGAAGTATTGTTTTCAAGAATTCCATTTTTCAACAAAGTTAGTACACCAACCGATTCAGATGTTAAAGAAGCGGCAGTTCCCAATGTTGCCCGCACTTGATAGAAATAGGGATTGTTTTCCTTCAAGTTGGAAACAACAGACGAGTTGGAAGTAACAGGTACATCTTTAGAAAAATAAAGTGTGTCCTGATTGCCGTAAGTAGCTTTCACGTCGTCAATAGCGAGATTTCCACTGCCCACTTTATTGAATTTGAAACGAAAAGTGTTGATTGCCTGTGATTTATTGAAAGTATAAACAGGATATGCTTTGGTGGTGTTTTTATAGGGAATACTGTCAATGCGCAACCAGCTTCCATTGCTCAATCCATCCAATACGTAAGAAGAACCGGTGCTTGTTGATGCAAACTTGTACATATAAGTGAAATTTGAAACAGGTGCTGAATAGGTTTTGGTTTGAAGCCATTCGTTTAATTTTAGGTTGATGGATGGTATTGCAATTCCAGAACTTGTTGCCGACGTATAAATTGCACTTGCATTTCCTGTCCATCCGCTTGGCAGTGGTGTACCAGAAGTTCCTACATTTGCAAAACCTTCTGTTTCGGTTGCCTGAGGTTGGCCGCTCACTTCAAATACATTGAGCAAATAACCCGATGCAAAAAGCGTTTCCTCCCAATTGGCAGTGAAACTATTCGGCTCAATAGCGGTTGGTTGCATCAGAATTGGAATGTCCAACGCTGCGGTATGCAATTGCAGACTGTTGAGTGCGGCAACGTTCCCATCGTTTCGAATGGCTTCCACAGTGTACGTATAGGTGTTTTGAGGTAAAAGATTTTGAATCGGGTAGGAAGTAGTTTTTCCAGTCAATGCATTTTGCAAAATGTAATTGGACGAAGTGGTCAATGTCATTGGATGACTACCTAGCATGCTGTAAGTATCCGTTGGAAAAGTGGTCCATTCAGCGGTATTGAATGTGGAAACTGGATGTGTGACGCTTGATTTTCGTTGCAGCGTAACATCCATCCCCCAAATAGAACCGACTCCGGCATTGGCTGGACCCACCATATCTATGGTTACGCCATTGCGAACCAATGCTACTGCATCGTTCCCATTGAAACTAATGAGCGAATCGAGTAGTTGCGCTTTTGCTACAATACCTGCATTCACGGCATAGTTATTATTGGCAATCACATAACTTTTGTTGTTTGCCAAGGCTCCCGAAAGCTGAATTTTTGCCCCGAAATCACCAGTGCCATCTGTTTGTTTTAGAAGTGAATAACTCGATAAATCTACAGTTTGGCCAGTTCCATTGAAAATTTCAATGGCTTTGTTCCAACCGCTGCCTTCAATGTATGTAGCAATAATTAAATCACCGGCTTGCTGGTCACCTTGAAATACATTCAATTTGTAATCAGTGGCTTTGGGGTCAGAAATCCAGTTCAAAGTTCCGCCTACAGGTGAAATTTCCGTTGGTTCCAAAGTGATAAAATCTGCCGCAGCCAGGGCTTTTAGCGGAATGCGCAACGATTCTGCCAATCCGCCACCTTGAATTGTTAGTGTATCAAGAATTGCTCCTGCAACCACGGGCGAAAAAGAAATTGACACATCAATTCCGTCCAACGCATTGGCAGCAGTAATTATTGAAGTTGACAGCGAAAGCGCTGTACTACTGCTATTTACTTTCAGAGAAATATCAGAACTTATATTTGCACCCTGAATGTGAAGTTTTTGAGTGCGTACGTCATTTACCAGAATCACCCTAAAATTGATGGAATATCCCCTACGTGGAGTGAGCAGAAACGGTTCGGTTTCATTCGGAAATGGGAAAATGTTTGCTGTGTCTTTTCCCCAAATATAATCAGCCAAATCAGGGTAATCGATAAAAGGATTGCGGTTTCCCTGCAGGTTGTAAATTGCCTCGATTCTTGCTAATTCTTTCGGGCTAACAGGATCTTGATGATGCCATTTCAGCAATAAATCCAACGCCCACGGTTTCCAAACCGGATAGGTGTTGTTGTTCATCATTGGCGATTGCCAAAGCGGTGCAAAGTCCTCGTAAATAGTGGAAATATAAAAGTAGGAGCGGGCAAAGTCACCTTTGAACTCGTTGGCAGGTTCAAAACAATTTTCGGTGTAAGCAGTTTCAAAACCATTGGCACCAATCTTAGTCACGCCATTATCGAGCGTCGGGGTCCCAGTCACTTCGCCCAGCGGCAAATTACTTTTGGTGATATTGGTGATGGCATCGGCAGGATACAAATGAAAAAGATCTTTGTAGGCATTGTTATTAAGTCCTCCCCACCAACTTTTGGGCAGCGAATGCTCAATGTGCATTCCATTTACGGCGCTAAACCCCTTGAATTTCCGAACGGTATTGGAGTACATATCCACCACCGAACTGTCTGACTTCTGATCCGTATAGAAAAAGCCTTCCCAGGTAAATCCGGGTCCACCTCCATATTCAAACTCCTTCATGGGAGCAGCGTAGGTATGCAAAGCCGTTTTCAGTGCTGCCTGTTTTTTGTTTTTGGCATAGTAATAATAGCCGGAAGGAATGGCTGCAAAAGCACTGGAAATTGAAAGTAAAGAAATTACAAGAAATATGAGCGATTTGAACCTGATAACATTCATGATTAATAATTGATTTTGAACGAATTAAATATTTGTTTCTGTCGAATCTTCAGCGTTATAAACCTTTTTGTTGGATATGAGTCCAATAAGAATATATAAGAAATAGATTTTAGATACTTTGCCATAACTGTGCACAAATGAGGATATTCCATAATTTCAATCTTCAATTTTGATATGTCAGTTTATCCAATTATCTTTGTGTTATGTTCATCCAATTTTATTGTGATGATATTACTTCAATCATACATTTTAAATTCAAAATTATGAGAACAATTAATATACAATTAGATAAAAGCCAATTTATAAAAATATTGAATGGGCTTGACGATAATGATAAATTAGAGATATTCAATGAGTTGAAAAAATCATTGTTTCTTAAAAGGTTTAATAAATTATTAGCGACAACCAAGACGAATGACTTATCATTAGAGGAAATTACTAAAGAAGTAGAAGCAGTAAGGTCAAAGCGCTATGAAAAAAGGAAACAAGTCTTATAAAGTTATTGTTGATACCAATATTTGGATTTCATTTTTAATTGGAAAAAGTTTAAAAGGACTCCAGAATCACATTGATTCTCAGAAAATTAAAATTATAACATGTAACGAACAGTTACTGGAATTGTCTGATGTTTTTAATAAACCAAAACTCAAAAAGTATTTTACAAAACTGCAAGTAAACGAGTTTTTTGATTTATTGGATTTTTCATCAGAGAAAATTGAAATATGCTCAATTACAAATCTTTGTAGAGATGCTAAAGATGACTATTTGGTTTCTCTATCAATAGATTCACAGGCTGATTATTTAATTACCGGTGACATGGATTTATTGGTGTTGAATAAAATTGGCAAAACATCAATAATAAAATACGCTGATTTTGAAATTGTTATGAATCTAGATAACGAAAAGTTGTAATACATTCATTTTTATTCCCCAAAACAAATCAGTATTGAATTTTAAAAGTTCTCAATCCTTGATTCTGTTGAATCTTCAAAAAATAAATCCCTTTTTGTCGGATGTTAATCCTAAAATCAGATGTAGTTGAAGTGAATGATTGCATCTGCCTTCCCATCATGTCAAGCAATTGTATTTTTGAGCCTACAGCTACATTTGATATATTGATTCCGCTTGATGTTACAGCCCAAAGTATATGATTTTCTATTAGATTATCAACACTAGTTTTCATAGTAGTTTGTACTGAAACCTGATTGGAAACTGAACCACCATTTCCAATTGGGGTAATGGTATAAAAATAATCTGAAGCACTTTTGAGTCCATCCACTGAATAACTCAACACGTTTCCGACCGATTTTGGATAACCGGTAACTGAAACAGACCCATAAACCGGAATTTGCGTTGTCACCTTCATGTAATCAATATACACACGTTTTCCGCTAACGGTGGTGAGTGCTATTTTTGAAACAGCAGTAGCTAATGGTATGTCTGCAGTAAAGTCCTGACTAGCAACTGCTGTTGTCCATACAGCCAAAGGTTGATTGTCAATAGTTGCTGTTAGTTTTGCACCAGCATCAGTATTGAATTGTTTAGCTTTCACCAATAGCGTAGAAGTTGATTTACTCAAATCCAATGGAGGAGTAGTAACTTTTCCGTAAGTGGAAGATGTACCCAATTTTATAAATCCACCCAAGCTATTGTCGGTATAACCTTCTCTTAACCATAAGTTTGGCAAAGCTGTTGTAAAGTTTTCTTCAAGCAAAGTGTCTAACGCAAAGCCAGTTTTCTCAATGGTGTAAACATCTAAACTATAGCCTGTTGCCCCCGATGAAGAAGTCCAATCTGCCACAAATCCGTTATTGGTAGTGTTTGAAGCGGGTAATGCCCCAAATTCATCAGATGTAAACGTCTTTAATTTCAATGTCACCGTGCTAATTCCCCCGCCATAAATAGATAGTAATGCCGTTTGAGTTCCTACGGTAGCTGCTTTGTAATTCAAATGAATAACATAGCCAGCTTCCGCTTCTGCCTTGGTGATAATCGATTTATCAACCGAATAATGCACACCATTAATTCCTCCGAGCGCTAAAGTCAAATCACCCGTCAAATTCATTGCCTTAATGTTGATAGTGGTATCTTTGGTGCCGGTAAATAGAACTTTCCCCACATTTAATGTGTCATTGTCGTTTGGCCAATTTAAATAGGGGAAAATGATGTTATTGTCCAATTTGTATGGAATGGTTGTGCGCGTTCCCCAAATATATTCCACAATATACGGATAATCGATAAACGGATTTCTGTTTTTTTGAAGACCAAATACCTTATCGTTTCGGGTTACCTCTTTCTGGCTCACTGGGTCTTGCCTGTGCCATTGCAGTAACAGTGCTAATGCCCATGGTTTTAGTACGGGATAGGTATTGCTTTCCATCATGTTTTCTGGCTTGGTAATATCCCATTTCTTGGCATAATGTTCGTAAGCTGTTGCCATATAGAAATAAGCCCTTGCAAAATCACCTTTGTATTGGTCGGCAGGCTCAAATACTGCTCCTACATAACCATCGTAACTTCCTGGGCCAATTTTACTTACACCGTTGTTGTAGGTGGGTGTTCCTGTAACCACACCCAATGGATTATCGTTTTTTGAACTGTTGGTCGGGCCGTCTGCTGGAAACAAATGATTCAAATCCTTGGCAGGGCAATCTGGATGCGTAATGTCGCATTTCCACCAGCTTTTTGGCACTGAATGTTCTATGTGAATCGTTTGACCGAAGGAAACAAAATCGAGATTGGGATTGGGGAAAAAACGCACAGAATCTGAATACATGTCAATAACTGCATCCGTTGTCAAATTTCTATCGGTGTTATAGAAACCTTCCCAGGTGCTGCCTGCGCCAGAACCATAATCAAGATAATTGGTGGTGTCCTGACATATAATTTTATGCAATTCTGTTTTTAGAAGCGCAGCCTTTTTCCCCTCTGTAGTACTGTAATAACCTGCAGGAATTACCGAATACACAGAAAAAGAAAAAAAACAAATTAATGAGTAAAGTATTAAAATTCTCTTCATAATCACCGGAAATAAAATTACTCATTTTCATATTTGATTGACAATGAGCAATTCATCAATTCAATACACTTCTTTCAATACCGAATCTTAAGGGTTCTAATTTCTTGCTTGTTTTGTATTTGCAACAAATATATTCCTTTTTGTGGAATAATCAATGCTGTTTCAGAAGTTTGGGCTTGAAGAGTTTGTACTTTTCTAGCAAATAAATCGATTAAACTCACAGTACAACCTACAGGTAAGTTACTTAAAATGATACCATTATTTGAAACAGACCAACTTACTAAATTGTTTTCAAATTGCTCATTAAATCCAAATGCAATTGCTGGATTTACTTGAATTTGGTTTGAAGTAGCCACACTATTTCCCTGTGGCGTAACAGTGTAATAATAAGTGGTACCAACAACCAAACCATCCACTGTATAGTTCAATACATTGCCTACTGATTTTGGATAACCGGTTAATGAAATCGGAGTAAGTACAGCACCTTGTGTAGCCACTTTCACGTAATCAACATATACGCGACTTCCAGCAGCAGCCGACAATCCAATACTGGAAGTTGTAGTGCTTTGTGGGATATTCACCGTGAAATCTTGATTGGTAGCAGAGGTAGTCCAAACAGTCAAAGGGCCATTGTCGAGTGTTGCCGTTAATTGTGCACCAGCATCATTGCTATATTGCCTTGCTCTTACGGTTAAAATAGTGCCAGAAGTAGACAAATTTAATGCTGGAGTAATTATCTTTCCTGCACTGTTACTTGATGCCAATCGCATATTTCCACTTGTCTGATTATCGGTATAACTTTCACTTGTCCAACCACTGGGTAATCCGCTCAGAAATTCTTCTTCCAACAATGTTTTTGATGCGGTTGCACCATCGCTTTTGAGCGTAAACACGTTCAAGTCGTAACCCGTTGCAGCAGCTGATAGCGTCCAGTTGGCCGTGAAACCATTTCCCGAAATATTATTGGCAGGCAAAGCTAAAAAATCATCCGAAGAAATAGCCTTTAAATTGATGGTGGTGGATGTAATGCCGCCGCCGGTAATGATGAGTTGTGCAGTTTGAGTACCCACTGTTTTAGCAGAATAATTTACTGTCAAAATCATTCCTGCTTCGGCAACTGCCTTTGTTATCGTGGTGCTTGTCACCGAAAAATTGGCAGCATTCGTTCCGCTTATTGCCAAAGTCAAATCACCTGTCAGATTCAATGCTTTCAGGTTAATAGTTGAACTGACTGTTTGTTGATAAACCACTTTTCCAAAATCAACTATCGCTCCGTTGAATGGAGTATTTAAATAAGGATAATCCACATTTCCGTTGGGCGTAAAAGGAACTGACATCAATGTTCCCCACACATATTCGGACATTAGTGGATAGTCGATATACGGATTGCGATTGCCTTGAATTTTGTACACCTCGTTGTTGTGCGTAATTTCCTTTTGACTTACAGGGTCTTGCCTGCTCCATTTCAACAGAAGGTCTACTGTCCATTGTTCAAATACCGGATAAGTATTATTGTCCAATTGGTTGACTGAATTTCCTGTCCAAATGGTTGAATAATCTTCGTAAGCGGTAACCATATACATATAAGCGCGCGAAAAATCACCTTTGTATTCATCCGCCGGTTCCCAAGCATCCAGTATCATTCCTACTTTACTACTCGATTTCCCAACTTTTATTGAACCATTGGAAAATGTTGTTGCTCCATCAACCACCGCCATTGGCCAACTACCTTTGGCTGAATTGGCAGTGCTATTTGATGGCTTTAAGTGACCAATATCCTGTGCAGCCTGGCGACCATCGCCCCACCAGCTTTTGGCAAACGAATGTTCTATATTCATGCCACTGGCAGCCGAAGTTCCATTAAAAGCCACGTGATTATTGCTGTACATATCCCAAACGGTACCATCTTCAGGACGAACATCAGTTTTGGCAAATGCTGCCCAAGTGCTTCCAGCTCCGCTACCATAACTGGGCACATTGGCTACCATAATTTTTAAATGAAGCGCCGTTTTCAGTTCGGCCTGTTTCTTTCCAATGGCTACATCGTAATAACCGGCAGGGATTTGGGCAAAAACAGAAAATGCAAATACTGCAAATATAGAGAATAATATAAAAGTCCTTTTCATGAAAAAATCGAATTGTTATGAGACAAAAAAAGAGAAACTGCAACTTTATTATATTTGCAGTTTCTCTCAAATTATGGGGGAGTTAATGCTTTACTATTTACTGACAATAAATTTCTGGATAGATTTTCGATTTCCAGTTTTCAACTGCAATAGATACATTCCATTTTCAAGCTCATTCACTGAAATAGTGCGCCCAAGATTTAATTGTTCCTCTTGCAAGGTCTGGCCATTTAAGCTGTAAATGCTATAACTCAAGTTCGTTTCGTCCGACTTTATTGTCAATTCATTTTGCACAGGATTGGGAGAGATTGAAAACTCAACTTTCAATTGTTCTACCGCTGAAGTTAAAGACCATGGCTCTCCTTTACGTGTTCCCCATATAAATTCAGCCAATTCAGGATGGTCGATAAATGGATTGCGATTTTTTTGAATACCGTAAACTGCATTATTTCTATTCAACTCTTTTGTACTAACTGGATCTTGATTATTCCATTTTAAAAACAAAGCAACCGACCATGAATTTAGAGCAGGATATTTAGTTGAATTCAAATGAGGCGAGGGCATAGTATTACCTGTACTCCAACTAACAACGACATTTTCATAAGCTGTAACCATATAAAAGTAGCCTCGTGCCAAATCACCTTTATATTCATCAATTGGCTCAAATACAATTCCAGAATATCCTGGAAAAGATGAGGTTCCACTTTTACTTCCATTAATTAAGGTGTTTGTAGGATTTGAAATCTCACCATAACCATCATTGCCTCGTACATTATTTACATATTTATCAGTTGGATATAAATGAAATAAGTCACTATACATAGGGGTTCCATCTTTAAACCAACTTTTGGGAAATGAATGTTCTCTATTATAGAATTCGCATTCAGTCGTACCACCACTTCCACTGTCTTGGTTTGTCCCAAAAGTAAAGTTGCAATTTGAATACATATCCCACACTTTTCCATCTGCACGTTTATCGGTTGTTTGAAAATCAGTCCATAAATTAGAGTATGATCTTTCTGTGTGTGCACTTATTATTGTATAAAGTTGCGTTTTGAGTGCTGCATCGCTTTTGCCTACTGCAACATTATAATACCCTGTAGGGACAGCAGCTATAATATAATATGAAAATGAGAGGAATAAAAAAGTAATAAGTTTTTTCATAAACTGAAAATCAGAAAGTGAGAATTGAATCGTGAAACCTCAATTTGATATTGAGGGCTGCAAATGTAGGAAATATGTTTTGATTACAAAAGTATTGTTTGATTTTTAATGTGTTTTTTGAATAAAAATACGGAAGCCCTACCTATTTTAGTGTATTTTACACACTATATCTCCATTTCATATTACAAAACGATTAATATCAATCTGATCTTATAGCACTTCAATATGGATAATAGTGATTGCCAATAGTTGTTTTAGCTCTTTTTATGTAATGCAAATATGATATTGACACCTACATTTGTAAGTCGCTCTCAGCCAATAATACAACCCGTTAAATTGGCAAAACAGTCGTTATCCAAATCCCCACTTAAAGCACAAACGGTTAAATTCAATTTACTAACGCAATATCGTCTGAATATTACGTTAGTTTAAAATTATGGCAATAACAATCAGAAAGATAGAACCATCGGATAATGTGGCGTTGGCCGAATTGATACGCATTGTTTTCAGGGAATTCAAGATTGACAAACCTGGAACTGTTTACACTGACCCAACCACCGACCATTTGTACGAGCTGTTTCAAACTCCACGGTCTGTATATTGGGTGGCCGAGGAAAACGGAATGCTATTGGGCGGTTGTGGCATTTACCCTACTGACAATTTGCCAAACGGCTGTGCAGAGTTGGTGAAGCTTTATCTATCCAGAGCAGCCAGAAGAAAAGGAATTGGAAAAGAATTAATGCAGAAAAGCATCACTTCCGCAACAGAATTTGGACACAAACAATTGTATTTGGAAAGCTTTCCCGAATTGGCAAAAGCGGTAAGCATGTACGAAAAAGCAGGATTCAGAAACATTGATGCGCCTCTCGGGCAGTCGGTGCATTATGCCTGCACCATTTGGATGTTGATGGAATTGTAAATAATGTTCTAAGAATGTAATACTTCCATCCTAATATGGAAAGCATCAGTTTTCCTTCCTCCACAACACTGGCCTGAGGCTAAAAAATACAGACAAAAACTCTTTAATTTCTCGGAATACTCAACGATTAAAGGATTTTGACAAAAAACTCTTTAATAAAAGCATACAGCTATTAGGTCTCTTGTTTATAATTACATTTGGTCTTTTTGGTTTTCAGTCAATTACAGTCAAAAACTTACCCAAAGGATTACGAACTTTTTTCATGTTAGCCAACCAATCGTTTGCTTCATCGCGATATCCGATTGGTAACAATACGACACTTCTCAATCCTTTCTCGTTCAATTGAAGTAGTTTGTCAACTTCATCAGCTATAAATCCTCCTACGGGAGTAGCATCTACTTTCAGGCTGGCAGCCTCGGCAATAGCAAACCCAAGACTAATATATACCTGATGGGCAGCATGGATAAAGTTCTGCTCGGCAGGTCTATTTAAATACAAACCTTTTAGTCGATCGGTATATGCACTATAGCGGTCGGCAGGTTGTTCTCTTTCTGATGTGGTCAGTGCGTAAATCTGATCAATGCGTTCGGCTGTATAATTGTCCCAAGCGGCAAATACGAGCAGGTGGGAACAGTCGGCCACTATTTGCTGGTCGAAAGAAACGGGTACGAATTTGTTTTTCAGTTCTTGATTCGTAATTACAAATAGCTCAAAAGGCTGTAATCCCGAAGATGTGGGCGCCAACCGGGCAGCTTCTATTATTTTATCGACGAGTAGCTGATCTATCTTTTTTGTAGGATCAAATTTTTTAGTGGCATAACGCCAATTTAATGCATCTAATAATTCCATTGTTATTGTTTAATATGTTGATTGATTAATCGGAAAGGTAGTTGACTATTTGTATGTTTTTTGACTTCAGTCATTTCCTATTGTGCATCTAATCGTGATTAATTCTATCTCGTTTTAGTTTTAGCAAACTAGATATTATATTTCAGTTAGACAGTTTTATAACTCTCTAAAATCATTGATTGTTCATTTATACATGAATCTTATCAAAATTTCAATGACAGACTGCTTTTTACAGATTGCGGAAAAAAAATAATCCAACCAACGAGCAACGCGCATCTTTTTAAACATCTATTCAATTACATATCCGGCTGGTTAAGCTGGAGTCTACGCAGAACCAAGACTCCAAACTAAGCTGCGCTGAACTAAGAATCTATCAAAGCTTGATCAGCAATTTTCCGTAAATTAATATCTATAGTAATACCAGTACCTTTAATGGGTTTACCTGTTTCATCTCTTTTAGAGATATAACCAATAAAAGAGAACCAATTATAGACCCCAGCTTTTATACAACAAAAGAAAGAAAAAAACTTCGCTTTTTAAAATTCAATTTCATTCTGCAAACCTAAGAGATGGCTATCGGGTTTGCACTCAGAATACGAAATTATATTTGTTCTAATTCAAAGATGTTCTTCTACCAAAATTATGGTATAAAAAAAGCTGATTGCGGTATTAAAATGACCTGTCGATATAATAAACCACAACTATACCATAAATAGGGTACAAAAATACCAACTCAACGGTATGGTATGACGTTTTGAATTGCCGTAATTTTGCAGCGAATTATAAAACTGAAAAAGAAAAGAACATGAAAGAAAAAAACTATCGAAGCCTACTTAAATCAATATCGTGGAGAATTACAGGCACTATTGATACTTTCGTGATATCATATTTAATTACAGGACATGTTAAGACAGCCATTTCTATAAGTGGTGTAGAGATACTTACCAAAATATCACTCTATTATTTTCATGAAAGGTTATGGAATAAAATAAAAATCGGAAAAGTTAGCGAAGTGCCAACGGATTACCAAATATAGTAAAATATGTTAAAATAAATCAATCAAAATATGAGCAACTATAAACTCACACACCTCAAAGAATTAGAGTCCGAATCGATATTTATACTCCGTGAAGTGGCGGCACAATTCGAAAAACCCGCTTTGCTATTCTCGGGCGGCAAAGACTCCATTGTAATGGCTTACCTTGCGTACAAAGCATTTTATCCTGCTGCCATTCCATTTCCATTCGTACACATCGACACAGGACATAATTTCGCTGAAACCATTACTTATCGTGATGAATTGGTAAAACTGCTTGGCGCCAAATTGATTGTTGGCTCTGTAGAGGAATCAATTGCAAGCGGAAGAGCGGTGGAGGAAAAAGGATATTCGGCAAGCAGAAACAAATTGCAAACCGTGACTTTGTTGGACACATTGGAGCAACACAAATTCGACGCAGCGTTGGGTGGTGCTCGTCGTGATGAAGAAAAAGCGCGTGCGAAAGAACGTTTCTTTTCGCATAGAGATGAGTTTGGACAATGGGATCCTAAAAACCAACGACCAGAATTGTGGAATATCTTCAATGGCAAGAAACAGTTGGGCGAGCATTTCCGTGTTTTCCCAATCAGTAACTGGACCGAAATGGACATTTGGCAATACATTTTGCAGGAAAATATCCCACTGCCAACATTATATTATACACATGAACGTGAAGTATTTGAACGTGATGGAATATGGTACGCAGCATTGGAAGAAATGCCGCGCAAACCAACAGAAAAAGTTGAAGTAAAAAAAGTGAGATGTCGTACCATTGGTGATATTACCTGTACAGGATTGTCGATTTCCACTGCCAATTCATTGGAAGACATCATTGAGGAAATAGCCAGTTCGCGCATTACCGAACGTGGTGGAAGGTCTGACGATAAACGCTCGGAAGCAGCCATGGAAGACCGGAAAAAAGCGGGATACTTTTAAATTAATAATGAAGAATTATTAATGAATAATGAAGACGCTTCATTTGACATAAACTTCTTCGGACTTTTAAACACATAGAACACACACAATTGGCAATAATTATTAATTGTCAATTATTAATTATTAATTGACATGAAAAGTACATCAGGATATTTAGATATGGAGCTTTTGCGCTTCAGCACCGCAGGAAGCGTGGATGACGGAAAAAGCACGCTCATAGGAAGATTGCTTTACGATAGTAAATCTATTTTCGAAGACCAATTACAAGCAGTTAAAGATGCCAGCAAACGTCTTGGCGGCGGAGAGGAAGTGAATCTTGCTCTGCTTACCGACGGGTTACGTGCAGAACGTGAACAAGGAATTACCATCGATGTGGCGTACCGATACTTTGCCACACCTAAACGTAAATTCATTATTGCCGATACTCCGGGACACATTGAATATACTCGCAACATGGTTACCGGTGCTTCTACAGCCGATGTGGCCATCATTCTGATTGATGCCCGCAACGGTATTATCGAACAAAGCAAACGTCACTCGTATATTGCATCATTGTTGCAAATACCAAATGTGATTGTGGCAGTAAATAAAATGGATTTGGTGGATTTTTCTGAAACTATTTTCAATAATATCAAAAGTGAATACGAAGCTATTGCCGAAAAGTTGAAGTTGAAGAACGTGATTTTCATTCCAATATCTGCACGTGATGGCGATAATGTGGTGGATGCTTCAACAAAAACACCTTGGTACAAAGGAGAAACCTTGTTGCATTTACTCGAAACATTGCCAGTAAGAAAGGATGAAACCAAATTACCAGCCCGTTTTCCAGTTCAATATATCATTCGTCCACATTCCGACGAATTTCATGATTATCGTGGATATGCAGGTCGCATTTCGGGAGGAAGTTTTAAAGTGGGCGATGAAGTGACCGTATTGCCATCTAAAACACAATCAAAAATCATTGCTATCGACGAAGGCCCAAAATCATTGGAAGAAGCTTTCACGCCACAATCGGTAACGATTCGTCTGGCTGATAACGTGGACATTAGCAGAGGTGACATTATTGTGAAAAACGATGAACCAAAACCAACCGTAAGTGGTGTGGTATCGCTGTTGGTATGCTGGTTGAACCATAAACCATTGAATGTAGGTGGAAAATATATCATTCGTCATGCTACCGAAGAAACTTTGGCCATTATTAAAGATGTGCATTTCAAAGTAAATATCAATGCTTTGGAAAATATATTGGATGATAAAACGGTAAAGGTGAACGACATTGCACACATTTCTATTAAAACTCTGAAACCATTGAAGTATGATTCGTACGGTGAAAACAGGATTACCGGAAGTCTGGTGCTGATAGATGAAAATACTTTCGAAACGGTAGGTGCAGGAATGATTGTACACAATTTGGAAGACGAAACGTTTACGATATAAAGTTGCCCCCAACCCCCTAAAGGGGAGTAAGAAATATTACTATTGATTATTTACAACGATATTATGGAGAATAAAAGAATAATAAAATGAAGGAAAATGATACTAACTTCAACTCCCCTTTAGGGGTTGGGGGCCAATCCAAGTCCCCTTTAGGGAATTTAGGGGCCGATTTAGGGGTTCTTAACAGTCAATTTTCTGATAAGTCGCCCGAAGAGGTACTGACTTATTTCCTGAAAGAATATAAAGGTAAGATTGCATTGTCGTCGAGCCTTAGCATTGAAGACCAGGTGCTTACTGACATTATTGTTGGTATAGATAAGTTTACCCGTATTTTTACTTTAGATACAGGTCGCTTGTTTCCAGAGACTTACAGTTTGATTGACAAAACAAATATCCGTTACGACATAAAACTTGATGTTCAATTTCCTGACTACAAGGAAGTGGAAAAACTAGTGAAAGCGGAAGGCATCAATTTGTTTTATGCAGGAATAGAACAACGAAAAGCCTGCTGTAGAGTTCGGAAACTGGAACCTTTGAAACGTGCTTTCGAAGGATTGGAAGTATGGATTTGCGGTCTGCGCAAGGACCAATCCGTGACGCGCCAGGCGGTGCAGTTGGTAGAATGGGATGAAGCAAATCAATTGATTAAACTCAACCCGCTCATCAATTTCACCGAGGAAGAAGTGTGGAATTATATCAAAAAGAATTCAGTTCCATACAATAAACTCCACGACAAGGGATTTCCAAGTATTGGTTGTCAACCATGTACACGTGCCATTGAGGCGGGCGAAGATATTCGTGCCGGTCGCTGGTGGTGGGAAAATCCCGAACAAAAAGAATGTGGATTGCACAAAAGATAAAAAAACCTAGCACCCACAGTGGTATAAAGAATAGAACGCAGATTTTGTGGATTTTGCGGATTAAAACTGAGATTAAAAATACTTCGTCTTTTGATTTAAGAGCTAACTTGTTTGTTCCTTTACAAAAGAGTTGGAACGCAAATGACACAAATAAAACGCAAATCAAAATTGGATTTCTGCCGATGGCTATCGGGATGAAATTTGCGGTAATCTGTGTTATTCGCGTTCAAAAAAATATTATTGTGCATTAAAATACAGCAATTTAAGAAATAAGGTACTAAAGGGGAACTAAGCATGTATTGATTATTATAACAAAAATGAATGGTTGAACAAATGTTGGAAAATACTGTTTTAAAGCACAATGCACTACTTTTAATATCCAACAAATTTATTTTTCTACTTCTTAAGTAAAAGAGCGAATCTACCATGATAATGGTATTGTACGTGATTTGAATTTAGCGTAATTTTGCATCACAAATAAGCATGAATTTATTTGAAACAATTTTAGCTTGCTTATTTGAAATTAAACATCAAAAATGAATACAAATAACACAACTTTATCTACAGAACAATTAGAACAATTATCTGGTTTTGTAAACACATTAAGTAGAGAGCAATTGATTTGGGTTTCGGGTTTTGTATCCGGAAAGTTGGCTCAAACGTCAGTTATAACAACAAATCCGGTAGCCGAAACAGTAGCAGCTCCAGTTGAAAATACAAAACCCGTATTGACCATTTTATACGGAACACGCACCGGAAACGGTGAGGGTTTGGCTAAAAAAGCATTGAAAATTGCGCTTGAGCAAGGAATAGATGCCAAAATAAAAAGCATGGCCAACTATAAACCGCGTGATTTACAAACGGAGAAAAACCTTCTGGTAATTGTTTCTACCCATGGCGAAGGGGTTCCTCCTTTTGCTGCCAAAGAATTGTATGATTTTATTCACGGTTCGCGCGCACCAAAATTGACGGATGTAAACTTTGCTGTGCTTGGTTTGGGCGATTCATCTTATTTCCATTTCTGTAAAACAGGAAAAGATTTCGATGAACAATTAGAAAAGCTAGGTGCCAAACGCCTTGTTCCTATTTTGGCCTGCGATTTTGATTTTGAAACTACAGCAAACGAATGGATTAAAAATACTTTGCCTGTCTTTAATAGTGGCGAAGTGGCCGAAAAAACTGCACCACAGTTTCGGATGGCTGGAATCAATAACAAACCAGCTGTTGAGACGTTAGTTGAAGTTGAACGATTCAGCAAAAGTAATCCTTATTCAGCGCCAATTTTTGAAAAAGTACAATTGCATGGCAAAGGTTCCGACCGTCAAACTATTCATATCGAACTAAGCACACCCGAAAATGGTTTGGAATATGAACCAGGGGATGCTGCAGGTGTTATGCCTGTGAATCCTGCCACTTTGATACAAGAAGTGTTACAAGTTACAGGACTGAATGCTGATGAATTGGTGGATGTGAATGGAAATAAGAAATCGCTGAACGATGCACTCTACCGCGATTTCGAATTATCGAAAATCACCATTGATGTGGTGACACGATTTTTAGAATTGGCACCCAATGAAAAGCTAAATGCCTTGTCAAAGGAATCCGAAAAATTCAAGGAATACCTTGATGGACGCGATATCGTGGATTTATTTCAGGATTATCCGGCAATAGTGAGTGCGGCACAACTTATCAAGTTGCTCCGCCCATTGCAACCGCGCTATTATTCCATTTCTTCAAGTCCCAAAGCTAATCCGGGAGAATTGCATCTTACGGTTGGTGTGGTAAATTACAAAAACTCAGGACGCGAAAAACAAGGAACTTGCTCTACATTTTTATCGGAAGTAGCAGTTGCAAACGAACATGTGCCTGTTTTTATTGAACCAAATCCTGAATTTAGATTACCAAAATATGACCAAGTGCCGATCATTATGGTGGGCGCTGGAACAGGAATTGCACCTTACCGTGCATTTGTACAACATAGAGAATTATCCGAAACCAGAGGTAAAAGCTGGTTGTTTTTTGGAAACAGGAACTTCGAATCAGAATTTTTGTACCAAACAGAATGGCAAGGTTTTATCAAATCGGGTGCATTGACAAAAATGGACGTGGCTTTTTCGAGAGATGGTGCCAACAAACAATATGTGCAAGATAAATTGATGCAAAACTCTTCCGAAATCTATCAATGGTTGGAAGAAGGAGCGCACGTTTATATTTGTGGTGACATGAAAAAGATGGCCAAGGATGTGCAAAATACCTTGGTGGCAATTGTGGCAAAACATGCTTCAAAAAGCACCGAAAGAGCGCAGGAATATATTGACAATTTGCAGAAGGAAAGACGTTTGCAAATGGATGTGTATTGAGAATTTACGATTTATTCATTTACTCCCGATAGCTATCGGGATTACAATTTCAGATTAGACGAACTCAATCTGTTTTTCATTATCTGACATACGAAATATCCCGATTTGAAAACCATCATTGGTTTAAAAACGGAAAAAACATAACCAATGAGCAACAATATCACTCCCGAACCATCTCCATTTGAAATTTTAAAGGAGAATAGTAATTACCTGCGTAGCACCATCAAAGAAAGTCTAAACGACTCATTAACTGGCGCGTTGCGTGAAGCAGACCAGATACTTATCAAGTTTCATGGTACTTATCAACAGCAAGATAGGGATTTGGACGAAGAACGCAAACACCAAAAGTTGGAACCGCTATACAGCTTTCTTATCCGCGTGCGGGTACCGGGAGGTGTTACTTCTGCCGAGCAATGGTTGGCAATGGACGAATTGTCGGATAAATATGCAGACCATACTTTAAAGTTGACCACACGTCAGGCATTTCAGTTTCATGGTGTGCTAAAACGCAATTTGAAAACTACCATAAAAGAAATTAATCAATCGTTGCTGGACACCATTGCTGCTTGCGGTGATGTGAACCGCAACGTAATGAGTTCGGCCAATCCTTTCGAATCGCCGATTCACGGAGAAGTGGCGAATGATGCCAGTCGTATTTCGGCTCACTTAACGCCACAAACCAATGCTTATCATGAAATTTGGTTGGATGGTGAATTGGTTGAAGGTGGCGAAAAGGAAGAAGAACCGTTGTACGGAAAGCATTATTTGCCCCGTAAATTCAAAATTGCAATGGCCATCCCACCGCGCAACGACTCTGATGTTTTGTCGAATGACCTTGGCTTTATTGCTATTGTTGAAAATGCGAAATTGATTGGATATAACTTGACTGTGGGTGGTGGAATGGCTTATTCATTTGGAAATAATGCTACTTATCCGCGCGTGGCTGATGTGGTGGGCTATTTTCCAAAAGAAAAAATCGTGGAAGCAGCAGAAGCAGTACTCGTTTTTCAACGCGACCATGGAAATCGTTCCGAGCGCAAAAATGCACGTTTGAAATATACCATCGACCGCTTGGGACTGGACTTTTTCAAGGCAGAATTGGAACGTACCCACGGTTTGAAATTGGAACTAAGCAAAGCTTATAAGTTTGAAACACTTGGCGATAAATATGGCTGGACAAAAAGTGAAGACGGATTGTGGCATTACGGCGTATTTGTAGAAGGTGGAAAATTGGTGGATAAAAATAATTATTTAGCCAAAACAGCCATTCGTGAAATAGCCAAAATACATGCAGGCACTTTTATTCTTACCGGAAATCAGAATGTGATTATTGCACAAGTATCAGAACAAGAAAAACCAGCCATTGAAAAGTTGCTGAATGAATACAATATCGTGGATGGCAATAGCCTTTCACAACTTCGCCAAAACTCAATTGCTTGTGCGGCATTACCATTGTGTGCATTAGCATTTGCCGAATCGGAAAGATATTTACCAACATTGGTTGATAAATTGGATGTGGTTTTGGAAGCAAACGGATTGCTGCAAGTTCCAATTACCATTCGTATGACAGGTTGTCCGAACGGTTGCGGACGTCCATTCCTGGCAGAAATCGCCTTTGTTGGTCGTGCACCTGGCAAGTACAATTTATATTTGGGAGCTAGTTTTACTGGCGAAAGATTGAATAAATTGTACAAAGAAATGCTGTCGGAAGATGAAATCATTGCAACGCTAACACCAATCCTTGAAGATTATTCTAAACATAGAAATACCGACGAGCATTTTGGCGACTTTGTGATTCGCAAAGCATATATCAAAGCAACAACTGCCGGTTTGAATTTTCATGAGTAATATTATGAAACGAGAAGACTTACTATTTTTGCCCATTTCTATAAATGTTACCAATAAGAAAATACTTCTTATTGGTGGTGGAAAAGTGGCTACTCACAAAGGAACCATTATGGCTCGATTTGTGACGAATGTAACCGTTATTTCACCTGATTTTACTGATGAAATTAAAAAGTTGCCCTATACTTTTATCGAAAAAGAATACGAAAAGAGTGACTTGGAAGGTTTCTTTTTGGTATACGTTTGCACTGGTAATCATGAGTTGAATGCTCAGATAAAAGTGGATGCCGAGGAATTGGGAATTCTTACCAGCGTGTGCGATGCACCGATGTTGTGCGATTTTGTTTCGCCAGCCATTCACAAAGAAGAGCATGTTACCATTTCGGTAGGTACAAATGCTCGCAATGCCTATCAATCAGTTGATATTCGGAACCAAATCAGCAAATTATTTGAAGATGGCACACTGCATATCTAAATCGTAAATGTTTTATATACCGCTTTTAGGGTATAAACTTACCATCATTGTGCGATTGTGGAAGTCATGAAAATTGTGGAATTTTGCACTGTTCAATTTAGTAAGAACTTTAGCAAATTTCAGAAGATATGATTAACTATTTTATAATTCCCGGTTATGGAGGTTCAGGCCCGGAACACTGGCAGACACATTTTGAAAAATTGGGAGATAACTTCCAACGTATCATTCAAAAAGATTGGGATGCACCGAATATACAAGAATGGGCTGCCAATATTGATAAAGCAATTGCTGGTTATGACCCTGAAAACGTGGTGCTGGTGGCACACAGTTTGGGTTGCCCTACACTCGCTTACTGGGCAAACAATTACCAACGGAAAATCAAGGGAGCATTACTGGTAGCACCGCCCGATGTGGAACAGCTGCAAAACAAATTGAGCGTGACCTTTTTTGACTCTATTCCAACAAAGAAAATCAATTTCAAAACGATAGTTGTTGCCAGCACCAACGACCATTGGGCAACGTTGAACCGAGCTGCAGAATACGCCGAAAACTGGGGTAGCGATTTCGTGAATATTGGTGATGCCGGACATATTAATGATCAGTCAGGATTTGGAGATTGGCAACAAGGCCAGGAGATTTTGAAGAGATTGGCTTAAGCCAACAATTACACTATGAGCATATTAAATAAAAAATTATCGGTTTCGGAATCACTTATTGAGAACAAAGTTACTGATCAAAAAAAGGGCAAGGTAACTTTGGTTGGTTTTGGACCGGGCGATCCTGACTTGTTGACGATTGGCGGAGAACGTGCCATTGCCAATGCCGACATTATTTTTCATGATGATTTGGTGGACCATGCTTTTCTCGAGAAATATAAAGCTGAAAAAGTGTATGTTGGAAAACGGAGACATTGCCACAGTCATGAGCAGGATGAGATAAATCAATTCATGCTCGATGCTGCATTAGCCGGCAAAGAAGTGGTACGATTGAAAGGTGGGGATCCAATGGTATTTGCACACGGTGGCGAAGAGATCGAATATCTGAAAAGTAATGGCGTTTCGGTGAAATCTATCCCCGGAATTTCTACAGGAATGGCGGTGGCTTCGCTGACTCAAATTCCCTTGACGCTGCGTGGCATTGCAAAATCTGTCGCTTTTATTTCAGGTCATACCACCGAAGTTCATTTGCCCAATACCGACACTTTGGTGTGTTATATGGCTGGTTCCACCATTCATAAAATTGCTGCTAAAGCCATTGCGGAAGGCCGAAATCCACAAACACCTGTTGCATTGGTTTACAATGTATCATTACCCGATCAGACAGAATATTTATCTACGCTCGAATTATTGAGCCAAAGTGATGAGAAATATCCAACTCCTGTAATTATTATTATTGGCGACGTGATTTCGTATCGCAATAACTATGCTAATTTATTGGATGTGGAAAAGTTATGATTTATTTTCGGTCTATTTATGCGAATCAGGAGTAGAGACTCCATAATTCATTGTTAGTATAAAGTGTTTATATTCAAGAAAATAAGTGTTAAGATGTTTGTTTAATTCCCTGAAAATCATTATCTTAG
>Ga0247844_1000965_pt1 | contig 56972 bp, 49 predicted proteins | sample LaCtaG_FD_192421 | JGI IMG/M metagenome (GOLD analysis project Ga0247844, IMG submission 192421) | Freshwater microbial communities from meromictic Lake La Cruz, Castile-La Mancha, Spain - LaCruzMarch201714.5m_1 | ecosystem: Environmental > Aquatic > Freshwater > Lake | place: Spain: Castile-La... | reverse complement strand
TTTTCATCAACAAAAAAAAGCATATTGAAAACGTTTTCAATATGCTTATCGGAATCCCTTTCTGGTAATGGCTTTCAGCCGATTTTACCAACTATTTTTTGCTATTATACCATCTTAAACAATAATTAAATGGGTTTAATATTTAAGTATATTTTTTATTTTAAAAAAAACATTACTAAAATTGTTATACCAACTCTAAATCTTCGTCTAATTGAGGAACTATTATGTCTTTTTCTATACGTAGGTTATTAATAATAAAAGCTTGCCTATCCATTGTGTTTTTTCCCATGTAATATTCCAAAAGTTTTTGTATTGTAATATCTTGGTTAAGCAAAACAGGTTTTAATCGCATGTCGCTTCCAATAAATAATCCAAACTCATCAGGACTGATTTCTCCTAATCCTTTAAATCGAGTTATTTCAGGTTTGCCTTTTAGTTCAGTTATGGCATTTTGTTTTTCAGTTTCGCTGTAACAATAAATGGTTTTTTGTTTATTTCTAACCCTAAATAAAGGAGTTTCTAAAATGTATAAATGACCGTTTTTAACTAAATCAGGAAAAAATTGCAAAAAGAAAGTCATAATTAATAATCGAATATGCATTCCATCCACATCGGCATCGGTGGCAATTACAATTTGGTTGTAACGCAAGTCATCAATTCCTTCTTCTATATTTAATGCATGTTGAAGTAAGTTAAATTCTTCATTTTCATATACTACTTTTTTTGTTAAACCATAGCAGTTTAAAGGTTTTCCGCGCAAACTAAAAACAGCTTGCAATTCTACATTTCTGCTTTTAGTTATGCTTCCACTTGCACTATCGCCCTCGGTTATAAACAAAGTGGTATTGTATCTTTTGTCAGTATTATTATCGTTATAGTGTATTCTACAATCACGCAATTTTTTATTGTGTAAATTGGCTTTTTTTGCTCGTTCGTTGGCTATTTTTCTTACACCGGCAATTTCTTTTCTTTCGCGTTCACTTTGTAATATACGTTTTAAAATTGCATCAGCTGTTTCTTTATTTTTATGTAAATAGTTATCTAATTCTTTTTTTATATAATCAACTATAAACTGTTTCAAACTTGGTCCGTCAGGATAAATTGCAGTACTACCTAACTTGGTTTTGGTTTGGCTTTCAAAAACAGGCTCTTGAATGCGCACACTAATAGCAGCAATTATACTTTGGCGCATATCGCTTAAGTCAAATTCTTTTCCGTAAAATTCTCTTAAAGTTTTGGCATAAGCTTCTTTAAAATAATTTAAGTGCGTTCCACCCATTGTGGTATGCTGTCCATTTACAAATGAGTAATATTCTTCTCCATATTGACTTTCATGCGAAAATGCCAATTCAATGTCATCGTTTTTTAAATGAATAATTGGGTAACGCAACTCTTCTTCGCTGGTTTTGCGTTTTAGTAAATCCATTAAGCCATTTTTCGAAACATACTTTTCGCCATTAAAATGTATAGTTAATCCAGCATTTAGGTAAGTATAGTTCCAAATTTGGTTTACTATAAACTCAGTTATATACCTAAAATTTTTAAAAATGGTATTGTCAGCAATAAACTGAATCAAGGTTCCATCAGGCTCTATCGAATCAGTTATTTTATGGTCGTTTATTATTAATCCTTTTTCAAATTCCGAGCATTTGGTTTTTCCATCACGGTACGATTGAACTTTAAAATATGAACTCAAAGCATTAACTGCTTTTGTTCCCACACCGTTTAATCCTACAGATTTTTTAAAAGCATTAGAATCATATTTTCCTCCAGTGTTTATTTTACTAACACAATCGTTTACTTTCCCTAAAGGAATTCCTCTGCCAAAATCGCGAACGGTAACTTTGTTGTCTTCTATTTTTACATCAATCTGTCGGCCATTTCCCATTACAAACTCATCTATCGAATTATCAATAACTTCTTTAACCAATACGTAAATACCATCATCAACCGAACTGCCATCGCCAAGTTTTCCAATATACATTCCAGGGCGTAAGCGTATATGGTCTCTCCAATCAAGCGATTTTATACTGTCATCGTTATATATATTTTGTTCTGCCATTGTGTATTATTTTAAACTTTCTTGCAAATTTAATTTAGTTTTTGTGCTTGTGTATTTTTATTTTCAACCAAATACTATCAATTTTTGATGCCTTTAACACTTGTTAAATCTGAAATTGTAACATGTTGTAGACATATTAACAACACTAAGTGCTTAACCTTTTGGCAGCAAAATATTATTTAATGGTATAAAATATACCTTTGATTTATCCAAATATAAAAATTCATGATACAGCATACTTTAATAATTGATGATGACAAATTGTCAATTTATTTAACTAAAACAATTTTAGAAAGAACAACTGATTGTAAGCATTTTGAGTCGGCTAATAGTTGCGATGAAGCTATAAATTATATTAAATACTGTATTGAGAAAAACGAAAATTCATTGCCTGATTTAATACTTTTAGATTTAGAGATGCCATCGGGAAATGGTTGGGTTTTAGTTGATTTTTTTAAAGAAATAAAATCAAAAATAAAAAAGGAAATCAACATTTTTATGCTTTCATCTACTTTTGATAAAGGCAATATAATTAAATCAAGGAATTGTAGTGTTATTTCCGATTTTATATCAAAACCATTGATTAGAGAAGATGTTGAATTTATAAAAGAAGCCATCGAAAAAAAGAAAATTGGCGAAGTTTTCTATAAATAAATACTTTCAAAACCTTCAATTATTAATTAAAGGTTTTTTTTATGTTTGTGCATGTTTAAAAAATTAGAAATAATTCAAATTGTGTAAATCACCGGGACAATACTTATGACAATTACAGATTGGTTCCAATTTCCAATTACTACTATTCATTGAGTATTGGTTTACAATTTAAATTTCAGTTTTATTGGGCTAAAAACACTCAGAATGTTTTATACATCTTTTAACCTCAGTAAAACATGTGTATTCCAAAATTTCACGCTTAATTGATAGTCTGATTCATTTTGACCATTATATGGAAATGATGGAGCATAAGGACCAGGAAACGCAGTTATTATATTCAAATCAACTCCATCTTTTTCTATTACCACACAAAATGTATTTGTTATTTGTAATTCGGAAACCAAAGCCACCTCCACCATAAAACCATTCCTATTTTCTTTGATAATAGCGTTTAATTCAATTTCTTTTTTATTGGCAATTCCAGTATTTCCAATATTACCTAAATGTTCGCAGTTAAAAACATGTGTTACCCTGTCATTTAATTGAAATATTATTTCACTAGCATTATTGCTGTTTATATAATTTAACAATTCAACAGGACTAGCAAAAACATCTTTATAAAAAATGCTTCCACCATCTTGTGAATCCACAAAATGAATGTTTAAATGTGCTAGCCTTTCCTTACTAAGCTTGTACATTTTTAGAAGTTTTATTTTTTATATTATTTACAATCTTTTTATATAATCTAGGAAACAAAAAGGCTAAAACGCCCAATGCCAATGATACAACCAACAATGAAAAAATACTATAAAAAACACTTATTGATATACCTGATGACGTTTGAAAATTGTCAAGTATTGATATGATTGGCTCTATTGCAGATATAGACGACAATGCAGAAATTACTCCCAATAACATGGCTTGTCTTTTATCCTGATCCTCTTGAATTTTTGTAGCCAAGCTATCCAAGCGACTCTCAAAATGTTCAATTTCATTATCTATACCCATTGCATTTCTCATTTTATTGAAAAATATATTGGGTAAAAAATTAAAGGAAATATGCTTGAAATTGTAATCCGATAAAAATTGTTGAAATTCATCTCGTTTCTCCTTTGGTTCTGATTTATAAGTTGCATTGAATTTAAACAAATTATACCGAACAAATAAATTGAAAATGTATATTGAAAAATAAATACGATTAAAAGTATTTTGTTTGTTCGCCTCAAACTCATTATTGACTATTTCAGGATAAATATCATTTCCAACAATTGTAAATGAATCTAATAGGGCCAATCCTTGGTAGTTATTAAATATATTGAGATTATTATCCATCAATTCCTCAAAATATTGTTGAGATGGGGCATTATATGAATTAGACTCCATGGTTCCAATACGAGACCGAGTACCTATATCATATAAAAGATGATCACGACTATAAAAATTCTCCTTATCTTTTTCAAGCACATCAACAATGGTATATACCTTAAACTTAGACCCACTGTAAATATCTGTTTCAATGTTTTCCCCCCTTAATTCAATTCCACCTAAAACATTTTTTGAAATCCATTTGTAAAAACACATTTTAGCGTCTTTTTCAATGATTTCATTGTCAAATGAACTTGCACAATAGGTGATGTCTGAAAGGTAATCAAAATCTTTGATAAGAATTATGAACGTAAGCGAAAAAATGCCTGTATTATTTGAAAAAAAGTAAAGTTCTGGATTAACTACTCTTGCTTTTATAGCTACAATTTCTCCCTTTACTTTTTTTTCAAAATTAAAATCAAATTCTTTCTTTAAAAAAATGGGAGTAGGGTTTTGGTTTTTCTTATGAGGAAAAAACAAATCTGCAAATTCCGCATAATAGGTATCTTTAATAAACTTTTCGTTGTCTTCAATTTTATTTAAACCTAATGCCAAACTAGTGTCAATGGGTAATGTTTCGTAACCCATTTTATTAAATGTATGAATGTCTTTTTTATTATAAGAAAATACACCAACTACTTTTATAAGCGCGGCATTTAGGGTTGGGAGTTTCGATTGCATAGAATGTTTTTAAAAATTGTAAAACTCAATATTATGTTCCAAAATTAATACAATAAGTGTATTTTAGATTTATTTATCCAGCCTGATTGATTAACATATTTAACAAAAAATATTTTTAAATCGGCCTGATTGGAATATTTTACAAAATAAACAATCTTGTCTGCTTGATTGGAATATTGGGTGAAATACCATTTACCTTCATTTTTCCCAATTTGATTTTTATTTGGTACTTTGTACACTTTTAAATCAGCTTGATTTTCATATTCAACTACAAATACTTTAATGCTTGCTTGATTTTGAAATGCTGCCGAAAACACTTTTTGTGCAGCCATTTTATTTACTCCTATAATGGTGAATAAAAAAGTTAAATAGATAGTCTTTTTCATAATTATATTTTTGCTATTCAGATTTAGCCCCTTTTGTAAAATTAGATTATAAACTCGATCTTTATTATTTTATCAAATCCTCTTTAAAATGCTCATAAATCATCACCATTGCTAAGGTATCTAATTCACAATATTTTAGTAAACCATTGGTAATTTCATCTCTTTCTTTCTCCGTCATATCCTGGTATTGTAATTTGGCATAAGCTGTTAAAGCAGCACCACCATCCGCAATTTCATCAATTTCGGATAGATTTTCTAGTAGTTCTAATTCTGACCAACCTTCAAAAACAGGTGGCAATATTTTATAAGGGTTTACAACTTCATTCTTATCTATTTTAAGCCAAATATGGTTATCATCAAAATTAGAACTGGTCAAGTTAATTACTCCAATTGGCTGACAGTATTTTTGTTTCAAATAGGTACTTGAATTTAAAGAAGCTGGCAAAATCGCTTTGATGGAATTAGAACCTTTTGTATGTGGATTATAAAAGTAATCTTTTACAATTTTGTTTAAATCGACCATGTTGCGATCTCCTTCCCATTGTTCAGCACTATCCTTTGTAGAATTGGTGATGCTTTTTAGAAATTCAATTAGTTCAGCACTATCTTCTTCATTACTTGCATTTAGTTGCACCATAATAGCATTTAAAATGGAGTTTTCATGGGTTGCAAATCGGAAAATAGTTCCGTTATCATTTTCTAAGGATTTCTTTAATGCTCTGGCAAAAATGAAATTAGGAAACTCACCAGCAGTATTGCTAATAAATTCTGATTTATGCTCAATGGTTCTATCTTCTTGATAAATATGATGGGAGAACTGAAATGCTACTTGCTCGTAAGGTTTTCTTCCTGCTGTAAAAGGCAAAGCAACAGTACTGGTTTCAAAATCAATAAAATGCAAAGGGAATTTCCATTTAGCCATTTCTGCTTTCAAACCTTCTTTTTCTACATAAATGGAATTGTCCTTTTCTCTAGATTTTTCTACTTGAATCCATTGTCTTTCACTTGATGAAATTTTATCGGCTACAATATCAATTTTGAAATCATCTTCTGTAAGGTCTTCCATAAAAAGACGATTGGATTCCATCAAATCTTTCCCTCTAAAATTCCAAACTTCCATAGCATTAGGTTTAAGGAAATCAGCTTCCGACCAATTGTGTTGCTTTTTAATGCAATATTCAAATCCAGATAACTTTCCTTCTTGTTTCTCTTCTAGATTGGCTTTGAATTCACATTTTTTACAAGCACTAAATTTTGTTTCCCAATTGATATAATGCGAATCTAAATAGGAATTTCTGAACAATTTTAATGCTTCGTGGAAACCTAGATTATCATGGTATTTATATTGGTCAACTATAATAGCATTAACAATAGTATCAACGTTAATTTCAGATAATACCGATTCGCCAATTTCCTCAATACTACTCACTTTTTTAATTATATCAGTTCTAGGATTTCCGTTTGCTGGAACTCTAAATAATTGATTTAATCCATCAATTGTGGCATTTTTAGTTTTATCAGCCATCATGAAATAGGCTTCAAAATGAAAGTTGGGGCAAGTCATTGCAGCAACATGTTTTTGGAAAGCTAAGTCAAATAAATAGGGTTTCCAACTGCTAACTAATCCACCACGGCTACCGATAAAAATATTTTCTTCATTAGGGTTAAATGATTTTGCTTTTACTTCTATTAACCGAATGTGATTTCCTTTTTTTATTAAAATATCTGTTCTAATAAAAAAATTATCTGCCAAAAAAGCAGCTTCATAAATCACGACATTCTCCATTAATAATGCTTCTTGAGTTAACTGAAATGCTTTTTCGTATTCGTAATTCTCCGTATTAATAAAAATTCCATTTGGATAATGCAATCGTGCTAATTCTTCTACCTGAAAACCTCCAGAAGCCAATGCTTTTAAAAATGAGTTTTCACTTTTTTGATTCGCATATTCTTCTTTACCAGTGAAAAATAACTTGTTAGGGCATTCAAGTCCTAACTTGAAACGAGATTTTGAAAGTACTTTCATAGGTGTTTTTTATAATTAAAATTATTCAATATGCCACTTTACATCGCCTAGTTCGGCTTTACCGTACATTTCTATATCTAAAGTGCTTCCAAAAATACTTTTTTCTAATTTTAGTGAATAGCCATCCATACCTATGCACTCTTCAGCTATAGAAGCGTCAAAACATTTAGATAAAAAGGCTTGCATTTCCTCATGTTGACTATCTGATATTTCAATTATTATTTTTTTCATATTCTATTTTTTACCTTTGATTATAAGGCTTTACAGTTTAGGCGTTGTTTGTTGATGTGTTTTTCAATTCTGCTTCAGATTATTCAATATTCTTATTCTATCAAATAAATTCCAGTTAATTCGGTGAAACTCGCCTATCTAAAAGTTCAAACCCGAGATCCCTAAGCTTAGTAATGGCCCCAGTAGGACCATTTCCACCTGTAAAATTTTTCAACTTGTCACCTTTAATGCCGATAATTTCACCGGCTTTTCTAATAACTACATTTGGAGAAAAATGGTATTTCTTGTATTTGAATACCCAATAAATACCCTCGGTATTAACACTATTTTCTTGAATTAATTGAGTTAATGCGTTTTCAATATCTACTTTTTTTAATTGATTTAAATAGCTCATATCTATTTTTTATTTTTATAATTAAAACACAAATTATTCTCTTATACTATACTGAAAACCAGCAGATAAACAATAAAAAAAATAATTACTTTAAGTAATTGTGTTCTTAATGCAATGACTTTTTTTATCTTTCAAAAACAAATTTTGGTTTGTATTTGTAAGTTAGTAACGCTTCCTTAAATTTTAAAAGTAATTTCACTTCTTTATCATCTATTTCAGTTGGATGGGTAATTGGCAAAATTGTAATGTGTAAAGTTGATTCTCCATAATCTTTAAAGAATTTTCGATATGATTTGTCTGCAGATTTTTTATCTTTTGATGCCTCCAAATGAATCAATATTCTTTCTCTAATACAAGTTGCCGATTGACCAACATATAATACATCCTTTAATTGATTGTTTTTTGAAATAACATAAACCCCTTTCATTTTCTTTGAAATTAATTCACGAATTATTTTTCTATTTTCTATTGAAGACTTATTGCCTAAATTTATTTCAAACGTTACCTCAGTTAGAATTAATAATTGCTCCAACTTATCAGTAATTTCTTCTATTTCCTTTTTCATAACCTATAATTTATTTATTCTTTCTAAAAACTTTTCTTCGGTCATTTTTCCTTGCTTCACTTTTTCTGCCCAACTCAATACATCTTCTCTATCATTTTCATCTTCAATTTCATTGATCCATTCTGGGACGTTTTGACTTGAGCGTTCAAATTCTTTTTCAAATTTTGAGGCAATGTCTATGGCCCATTGAAGGTTTAAAGAGCGATTGAGCCTATTAATTAATTTACCATTAGGCTGATTAAAAAAGATTTCATTGAGCCCATAAGCCCGTAAAAGAGCTTCTATAATATTTGTATCATTCATAATTAAGGGTAAGAACTCAACTAAATTTTCAAGATTGGAATCATGCACATGAATATTTTCCGCCAATCCTTTTAAATAATTGAACCGTGCTTCACCATTTTTCCATTGATTTACTATTTCTAATGCTTTTTGCCAACCCAATTGTTCGAGGTTATTTTTTGAGATTGATTTCCAACATTCAAATCGTGTGGCAATTTGTGAAATTTCTAATCCTATTTTTTCAGCTAGATGATAATTATCCTGTGTTGCCAGCTCAATAGATATTCTACTCATTTGAGCACTTATCCAAAAATTATCACTGATGCCCTTTGCGCATTCAATGGCTATTTGCATCGGATATTTAGCTTCTTCTAACTTCTCCTGTTTAGCGAGTTCGCTTGAGATTTTCTGCATCGTCATACTTTTCAATTCGTATTCAGCATTATTGATGCCCATTGCACAAGAAAGGGATTCCTGAATGGCAGATTCAGCTTCTCTCACCTTACCTTGCTTATCCATTATGGTGGAGATAGTAGCTAGTAAATTACTCTTTTCGAACTCATTAATGATGCTCCTAGCACAATTACGGGCTTCTACAACCATCCCCTGATTAGCCAGTAAAGTGGAGATAATAGCTAGTGCTTTACTCTTTTCAAACTCATCGCTAATGTTCTTCGACCATTTAATGGCTTCTTCAAGCTTCCTCTGTTTAGTAAGTTCGGTGGAGATACCAGATATTGCTTTACTTTTATCTGATATATTATTGATGCTCAATGCAAATTTAATAGCTTTTTGCATGGCAAATTCTGCTTCTTCTACCTTTCCCTGATTGGCTAATATGGTGGATATAGTCGCTTGTGCTTTACTCTTTTCTGACTCATCAATTATACTCTCAACACATTCAAGGGCTTTAAATAGCTCACCTTGTTTGGCAAGTTCGGTAGAGATGGTCGCTTGCGCTATACTCTTGGATCGCACAGGTCTGATGATCCCTGAACATATAATTGCTTCTTGAATGGCAGATTCAGCTTCTTCTAACTTTCCTTGGTTGGCCAGTATGGTGGAAATGTAAGCAAGCGAAATACTCTTATCAAACTTATCCATGATGCTTCCAACACATTTAAGGGCTTCTTCTGCCATCCCTTTTTTAGCTAGTTTTTTGGAGATAGCAGATAGTAATTCACTCTTTTCTCCATCATGATCTATGCCCCCCTCGCAGGCAAGAGCTTTTTCTAACATTCCTTGTTTAGCCAGTTCTGTTGATATATCTTTCAGCATTACATCCTTGACTGAAAAGTTATTTATGCCTCTTCCGCAGGCAAGGGCTTCTTGCATGACCGATGAAGTATCTTTTAACTTCCCTTGTTTCGCTAATATGATTGAGATGGCCATCAAAGCCTCTTTCTTAAAACAATCATTACTAATATTTTCTATACAAGTAAGGGCGTCAACTAGCTTCCCCTGTTTAGCTAGTTCGGTGGAGATATCCTTAATCGCATGTCTCTTTAAAATATTACTATGGTTACCTCTTGCGGAGGTAATAGCCTCTTGCATTAAAGATACGGCCTCCTCCTTTTTACCCTGATTGGCCAAAATGGTTGAAATGGCAGCTAGCGCTTTATTTTTAGTTAACTCATGACTGATGGTCCTAGCAAATTTAAAGGCTTCTTCTTGATTACCCTGTTTGGTAAGTTCGGTGGAGATATTTTTAATTGCGCAGTCCTTATCATAATCAAAAATTATGACACTTGCGCTGTTAATGGCGGCTTGCATGGCAGATGCAGCATTTTCTAACATTCCCTGATTAGCAAGTAAAGTGGAGATGGAAGCTAGCGCTTCACTCTTATCAAACTCTTCACTGATTATCCAAGCAAATTTATAGGCTTCTTCTAACTTTCCTTGATTGGCCAATTGGATAGATATAGCAGCTAGCGCTCTACTTTTATTTGACTTATCACTAATGCTCTCAACACATGTAATTGCTTCTTCCATAGCTAATGTTGATTTTTCTAATTCCCCATGATTGGCGAATATGCTAGAGATGGTCGCTTTCGCTTTAGACTTTTCTGACTTATCACTAATGCTCTCAACATATTTAAGTGCTTCTTCTTGCTTACCTTGTTTTACCTGTTCAATAATAACGCAAATCAGAGCTTCGCTTCTATCACAATGATAAAAGATGCTTTTATCATAATTATGGTTGAGGTACAATACGCTTTGGTATAATAAATCGAATTGTTTATCATTATAGGGACCATTTTCCGAAAGCCAATTATTATCTAAAGTTCCAGTTCGTTTGTATAACAAAAAATAGTCTAAGTCCAATTCCATCAATTCACTAGCCATTTGAAAAACCAAATAATTTGAAAAAAAATCATTCCAATTCAACACCGAATGATCCACCGGTAAATTCTCATCCAAATGCTTTAACAACTTCTCAATTGCTTCTTTTCTAAATTGCTTATTTTTGCTTTCTAGCATTGTTAGCTCCATTAGGCAAAGCATGTAAAGGATAAACTTTTGTTGGAGGCCTTCTTTGTCATTTCCACCAAAACTTTCAATTCGCTGTATGGCCAGCTCCATTTCATTATTTGCAACCATTTCAATTATGCGCGGTGCATCATAGGCCTCTTCATATTTTAAATCTACCAAACACATAGCAGCCTCCAACATGGTTTCAGGATTTTTTACTTCACCTGATTTGAGCAATGCTAATTGCATAAGCCTGTTAGAGGCGTTAAAATGCCTTAGCACTTTCTTTTGTGTATTTGTATATTCATTGTTGTAAATTAATTTGAGTAGCGTCTCATGATTGGTTGCTTTGTTACTTTCACTTAAATGGGAAGCATAATGTTCAAGCGTATAGCGTTGTTCCCATGAGCCATCCAATTCTTTCCAAGTGCCACAAAAATTGATGATTTGCTCTTTTGCTTCGTTAGTTTTAAATGCTTTTTCTCTAAATAAGTACTCTCTAAAACTCTCATGGAAAAGTTGGTAATCCAATACATTTTCGGTCAGTGGGTTTTCAAACAATACTTCTTTTAAGGTGCTGCTAATGCGCTGTAACTTTGCCTCACCTAGATTATTAATTAATCCTAAATGAGTCATTGTTAGGTAATCTTTAGCCGCTGCAAATGTATATAAGCTGGCAAGTAGGGCATCTCCGTCAATGTTATCTTGTGCGTATCTGTGCAAAATAGCCCTATAATATTCATCAATTTCTTTTGGTAATGCATTAATATCATTAATACCAATTGTGTTATTGGCAATGGCATCACACAATAATTTAAGGTATAAGGGATTTCCTTGTGACCGTGCTTGAACTGCGTCAATCCAGCTACTTTCTCTTTCTAATTCATATTTATTGGCAACTTCATAAATCATTGCACGTATGTCGTCTTTGCCTAATCCACGCAATTCTAGCTTAAGATGATTTTCAACCGGAAGGCTGCCCCAAAGTTCATCAATACTTTTATGGCCGCCTGGTCTTGAGCCATAAATAATTAATATGTTTTGAAAATTCTCTCTAGGTAAATAGCTTATTAGGTTATTTTCAACTCCTTCATCCAAGCCATCAATTAAAAAAAGTAGGGTAGTGCCGTTGTTGTTTTCAGCCCATAGGCGCCATTTACTGAATAATTGATTTTGAATATCAAATACCATTTTACCTTCAGCTTTTATTTTTTTTGCTTTAGGAAAAAGTTCATCCGTTTTATTTATAAGATATTCTAATAGGTATTCAATTTTGGCCTGCTGGGTTCCTCTTCGAATAAAATACTCTACAACCTTTATGTTTTTTAAGGATTCATGAGCTTTCAAATCTTTGAAAAATTGCGCTATTAAAGCTGATTTTCCAATTCCAGGATTTCCCTGAACTGACAAATACCCTTTATTATTATTGCTAACAAAATGCAGTAGCATTTCACGCTCTACCATCCTGCCTTTAAATGTTTCAGTTAGCTCATCAATGCGTTGCTGAAAATCGTTGCTTCCAGATTTTTTCCATTCATTCAATGGAATTAGGTTGTTAAACTCTTGAAAGAATTCTTTTTCTCGGTAATGTTTACCTAACGGATAGTTAAGTAATCCAATCGTATCATTTTTCAAATCATTAAAAAATGCTATAGAGGCCTCATTTATTTCGTCTCTATATAGTAAAATAGGGTGCAATGTAAGTTCCCTTGATTCAGATTTTAAAAAAACAATTCCGTTATGCACAATTGTGGCTGAATTTTCCAACCATGCTTCCTTTAACAATTGGTTTAAAAAAGGCTCATATAATTTTAAATCTTCAATACACTTTTCATCACTAGGCGTAGCACCATGTGCATAGCTATTTCTAAAAGCAATTACATTTGTTTGACTATTGTTGAGAGATTTATCTAATAAAATAAAAGCGTTTTTAAATTGTTCTAGAAACCAGCTTATATTTTCTTTTTGTAACTCTTCAAATAATACCCTACTAAACAGTTGCCAAGTTCCTAAAGATGGCGTTCTCAGGCCTTGAGATAAAAGACCTTTGGCGGAATCACTTAATTTATTGTAATTGAAATACTCAGCTAAAATTACAACCGTATGCATTTTGATGATAGTCTCAAAAAGATCTATCATGCGGTGAACCTTTCGGAATGGCTGCGTTTCCAATAAGTATAAGTTATACAAACTACTTATTTGTGGGTGGGCATTTGATGATTTAAAATTCATTTTTAGATTTCAATTTATTAATTCATTTTAGAGATACTCATTTAATTACTTATGATAATTTGACTGTATGCCAAATGTTTAGCATTAATAATTCGGTTAATTAGGTTGTCAAATATAGTTTCCTTGCTTTGAGATCTATTAAGTCTATAACTATATTCATCTAAATATTTTTCAATATGTTCCTCGTGTACCCAAGAGAAATTACTTCTTAACCATGCCTTAGCCTGATGGATAATTGTATTCATTTCAAAAAATGTAGCACCTTTATTACTTTTAGTTTGAGTTATATTATAGGTCTTTTTTAAGGGTGAATAGCCAGTCCACTTGTCTGTGTGTACCTTTGCATCTTTCCTATATGAGCATCAAATATCTTTTCCAATGATGTTGATGAATAGTCTGAAATACCTTTAAAATAAGCTCTTTTAACACCACCTTTTTCGTCAATTTCTACAGCTGCAACCAATTTCTTTTTCTTACTATCGGTGCTTCTGCCTTGTTTTAAATCTTCCTTTCCTCCAAATACAAATTCATCTACTATAACTGTTCCTGTCATTAGAAAGTTTCCGCTACTTTTCATTGCTATCCTTACTTTATGCATAAAAAGCCAAGCTGTGTTATATTGTATGTTTAAACGTTTTGCCATCTGTCTTGATGATATGCTTTTTGTCGTTGCACTCATTTCAAATACTATCGTAAAGGCTTTTCTTATACCAAACTTTACTTTATGAAACATTGTACCCGCAGTTGGACTTTCTACATGATGACACCTGTTGCAATCTCTTGCTAAATTTATTTTTCGTATAGTAAATTTCGTATGAGAGCATTTAGTGCAGCTAAACCCATTTTTCCATTTTATTTGAGCTAAATAATCCAAACAATCTTAATCAGTTTTAAACTTATCAAAATACTCTATTATCCCTTGTCCTGTATACTTCTCCATCTTATTTTATTTACTTTGGCAATATAAGCATTTAAATAAGTATCTCTAATTCATTTTAAAAATTAACTCTGAATTACCATTCAGAAATCCTATAAGTGATTTTCCGCTAATAATTAAATTTTCATATTTAGGGGTTATATTTTGTTTAGTTATTAAATTAAAAACACCAAGTTGTTTTAAACCATTTTCATTGATGGTACCATATATGATAAAATCTTGAAATGGAATTTCTCTAAGTGTTTCAACCAAATATAATTTTCTGGGATTCCATATAATTTCTTTCTTATCATTTATGATGATTGGAAAATCGTTTATATTAAAAATTATGTAACCATTGTTGACACTTATTTTAGAAATATTGCCATCTCCTTCAAACAATAAATTACCATATTCGTCAATTAATTTTGAATGAGTTATTATTTTATAATCACAAATTGAACATTTTTTATTGAGGTAAATTGTTGTAAACTTTTCGAGTTTATAAATTATTTTGTGTGGCTGCGTTTTCATTCCTGGATTAGGAAATTCTTCATTACTTTCACCAAAGTAGTTATATTCCCTACAGAGACTAGATTCTTCATCAAAGTTTGATCTAAAACCATTCAGATAACTAAAATTTGTATTTCCATCTCTTAAAATAAGATCTTTGCCATTACCCCAATTATCAGGTAAATTAATTCTTTCATATTTATCAAATTCGCTGCTTAAAAATGACCTGGAGTGAATATTATATATTTTAGAGCGCATAGTTTTAGTATCTTCTATAATTATATTTCCGAATTCATCCATATTAGACAATTTAAATTGTGATTTAGATTTAAAATAAATCGAGTCAAAGTTTATATCACAAATCCCAGAATTTCCATCATTTTCGTTAAACCTAATCAGTCCACTACTGTAGGATCCATTTAAAAATCTGCAAGTAGATACGTTTATAAAAACTTCATTTTTAGTATCATAAAATGGATTAATTATTTTAGTGTTTATAAAAATATTGTCACCATTTGTATTAATTATTTTGAAGTTTTTGGCATATAATTCATAACACTTAAATCCTATAAATATGTTTCCTTTTTTATAAAAATCTTTATAAAGGTGCCTTAAAACTAAATCTGTTGGGTGAAAAGCTGAAATTTGAAATTCTTCTATTTCATATATCCATTTGGAAATGAAAATACCTTTTCTAGAATTAAATAAAGCTTTTCTTCCACTAAAATCTGTTACTAAGAATACAAAGCTTATACTTGTAAATTCAATTTGCTTAAATGGTTTTATATTAATTTGAACATTCGAATCATTAAACATATTGATTTCACCATAACCTTGTAAGATATATCGGGAGCTAATTTTATCGTAAAACTTATAACCATTAAACTCTCGAGTTCTCAGAACAGGTCCATAAGGGATGTAACATGTAAATTCTGTTTTTTCATTATCATCGATGTAGCTTGAGTTAATATCTTCGTATATTCTACCAATTTGATCAAATAATGAAGCAGTGTCATTTTCAAAATATTTCTTAAAAAATCTATGTTTAAGGAAATGTTTAAGTGATACTCCATCATTTTCACATTGATCCAAAGACAAATCATTTGAATTAATAATAATATTTTGCTCTAAAACATTGCTATTAAATTGAAAACTATTTTTAACAGAATCCAACAATGTTAGAATTCTTGTGAAATATATAGAATTATGGAAATTTTTTAAATAGAAATCAATCAATATTGTATCCTTTATTTCTACACATAGTTTATAATAAATACTTTCTCTTCCATTATTAATTGAAGTTTGAAGTTGATATTTGTATTTATTTTGTTCAATGTTAGCGACAGCAATTTCTAGGCTATTTAAAGTATTTGTGTCATTAACTATAATTGCATTTTCTATCTTCCTATTTATTTCATGATAAATTACTTGTGGTAAAAAAATAGATTTGGGAAATTTTCTTTTAAATTCAGAAGTATAATTTTCTCTGAAATCTTTAAGTTCTAAACTCTGAAATGTTTTATATTCAATAATTGCTAAAATTTCATTTTTAAAAGCACTTAAATCATTTTCATTCAAATAGTTTTCACATTTCGAAATATTGCTATCATTTTTTAGGGTCAAAAACTCTAACGAATCGATTTTATATTTCACTTTTTCATTTATATCACATCTAAATGTATTTATAAAGGCTTTGTATCCGTTTAATAATTGAGAACTATTTAATTCAATGGAATCAAGTATTAGCGCACATACATTTTGTTTAAAGTTATTGGCAAAATAATAAGTTAAATCCTCTTCTAAGTATTGTTCTTTTGTTTTATTGTCTGTTATTTTATATAAATCATTACATACTTGCGATACAAAATTATAAGAAGAATTTAGATTTTTAGGTTGATGATAGGCATATAATTTTGACTTATAATAAATTATTAACAGATTAGTAGAGTCTTTTTTATAAGCTTTTTCTGTTTTTTCAGATAGTTTTTCAAAGTCATTTGACTCAAATAATTTTTTGTATTTCTGGGCTGAAATATTCGTACAAATTAAGTATAAGAGTATTAATAAGATTCCCTTATTTAAATGAATTTTATTTTCTATAAAAGTTTTCATGTTCAAATTTTTATTAAACCTCATTCCTAAAAGAACCTTGGAACCTGTGGATAAGGAATCAATGCTTCACATAAATGACCTACATATTCATCTAAAATAATTGAAAGTCCTAATATAATGGCACCTGTTACCAAGGCAACTCCTATATTATTCTTTTTTATTTCTTCCCCTTCATTTTCATGTGTTAACTGAAATAATATAAATAAGCCAACTGCTATTACCACAAGTGTGCATATGATTCCTATAACCACAAATAAAGCTACGTAACCCAAAGAAGTTAATATACTATTCATGGCTATTTCATTACCTTGGTTCAATATTCTAATGGCATTTACTGCTGGGTTAATAATTGATGATAAAATGAGCGATCCCGACAAGATGATGCCTGTTTGAAATACGGCAAATGCATTATTATTCTCGGTAATTGAATACTGTTTTTTCATAAAATAATTCACAGCTTTGTAAATTATTATTAAGGCCAAAATTCCAATAAAAAAGGCCAGTAAAAATTGAATGATGATGATGGTTTTCATATAGATAGTTGTTTGTTTGATTTATAAATTATTAAATAAGGTGATATCCCAATTGTTCATGTTTTGTATTTCTGCAGGAATCATTCCTATTCTAAACCCTTTAGAGGTTAGTTCTACTGCATAATGATTAACTCCCTGAATGTTTTTATACGACCCACCCCCTACAGGTAAGCCTACTCCTAATATGCTGTGCCCATAAGTGCTACTAACCCATATTGATGCGGGTATATTTAGCTTTTTTAGTATGGCATAGCCCAATAGGCTTCTGGTATCGCAATCCCCTTTTAAATTATGCAAAAATTCATAAGGCGATTGAACACCTCCAGGAATATTGGGCAAGCATGGTTTTCCATCTTTGTGATAGCTTTTAATAAAATCAGAATTGCCATTTTTTACTACTTCCTCACAGGTCCAATCATGAACCAAACAATAGGGTATTTCTTGTATAAAAGTAACTACCATTTCGGCAGTTTGCAACGTGTTCAAATTTTTGCTGCTAGCTTGAGCACTTAATATTTTTGTTACTGAATCTATTTTTGCATTATCTGTTTGCTCAAGCTCATTGTATAAGGTATTAAAATATTGAATTGGGTCGTTCGATACGTCCTCTGCTGCATACTTTTTATGTTTACCCTGCGTATCAAAAAATGCCAAAGATGAGGTTGAATATTTTGCTGCATAACTATTTGGAATAAAATCTTTCCATTTGATTTCCTTGTCAAATAGATAATCTATATTATTTCCGTTATCCTCACTTGATTTCCTTGGTGGATTAGTTTTTATGTTTTCTGTTTTTGTTTCTTTAGGAATTACAATGTTTTGATGCGTATAAAAATAATAAATCACCGCACATACCAAAATACTGGTCAATAGAAAGGACGCCCTTGATGCAAACTTACTCCCAATTAAACTCGAAATAAAATAACCAATTAATATAAATAATACAATATAAAACAATGCCGGAAATGTGCTCCAACAAAAAGCCATAAATAAAATTCCAAATATTACTCCCAGTACTTTCCAAAATATATTTTTGCCTTTTGGTGCAATTAAATTTTTTATAGTGGTTTCTTTGTTATCATCTGTATTTATTATCAACTTACCATCTATAGCATCTGCGTTTGTATTTACATAAACTACATTTCCATCTTCCAATAAATTTGTTTCAATATTTACTCCATTTACATAATTAACAGTTGAAGTAGTAACAATTTTAGCAGGTTCTTTTGTATCTATTTGGAAATAAATATCTCCTGAAATTTTAAATTCATGTTGGGGTAAAAAATCAGAGGAACTTTTGTAATTCCTTTGTATATTTTTTATCAATACTTGATAAATTGGTCCTGGGTAAACTTTTTTCTCATCTAGTAAAATAAAGATATCTGTTTGAGGATAAAAAAGATTCAAAAAAGATTTAGGCCTTATTTTTTTAAAAAATAAATAATCTCCGGTTTTGTTTTCTTCCACATTGAAAACAGATAGTTTTTCTATCGAATCAATTTTTAAATAGGTAATACTAATATTTGAAAATTGAAATAAACCTTTTGCCGCATTATTTTTTGTTTTGTATAATGCAGTAAATTGTCCTTTACAAGCTTGCTTAGTTTCTCCCACTACTATTATTTTTTATTTTTAGTATCTACTATTTTAGTATCCGATTTTACAGACTGTGTCTTTAACAATCGAACTTCTACACGCCTATTCATTAACCTTCCTTCTTCACTGTCATTACTTGATTTAGGCTGAGAATCTCCCTTGCCTATTGCGGCTAACCTTTTACCATTAACACCCAAACTAACTAAAAAACGCTTGATACTTTCTGCTCTTTTTTGCGATAATATTTTGTTCGATTCTGAATCTCCTACATTGTCTGTATGTCCTAATATTTCAGCAGTTAATTCCTCGTTTTTTATTAAATATTCAGCCAATTTCTGTAATTCTATTGCCGAAGTTGGTAACAATATATCTTCATTTGTTTTGAATTGTACATTGGGTAAACTTACCATCTCATAATTGGTGGTTGTAATGCTATCTATTGAAGCTACCGTATCTATTTTAATAATGGTAAGTGTATCTACTTTTTCTTTATATACTTCTACATAAACAGTATCGTGAATAGGTTCTTTTTCAACTACCTTATGCTCCTGCTCTTTATTGCATTTCCCTGAAAACAATGCCCACAATAAACCCAAAAGCAAGGCTAAATAAAACAAACTTCCCAAACAGCCCCCTGAACGCCAAATTCCCCTAATCCAATACAACGGATTTAGCATATTCACACAGCCTCCTCCATCTCCTTGATTAGTGGGTGGCATAAATAAAGACAGGCAACCACCATTATCGCTTGTTGGATTCAACAAGGATAAACAGCCTACTGGCAATGTGTCACTTCCCGGTACTATGGTTGTAGGTTCTTCTATTGGATCATTAACATATCTGGAAATTTTACAATAGGAAAACCCTTCAATTTTACCATGATTCCTTGTGTCTTTGTTTGCCGTAAATGTTTTATTAAACTGAAATACCTCTTCATCTATTAAATGATCTTGCCATAAAAACAATGGCTTTTCATTTACCATTATTGGTATGGAATCATCCTTTTTATTTAAAAACAATACCAATGTTTCACCATCTTTTTTTATTCCATTTATTTTATCATTTCCATAATATAATTCTAAGGGTAATGGTTTCTTCAATACATTTTCAGCTGATTGCTTTATAAAGGCATGATTGCTTTCTTCTATTTTTGCTAAATATTCGCTTTCGCTTATCTCTATTGCATCATATAATCTATAACGAGGTTCTAATTGGAATTTACTTTGCACATCTAATCCACTGCCTATTTTCTCCCCTTTAAGTGTTGAAAATTGGCATTTCAGTATTCCTTTATAATATGTTTTAATTATTCCCAATTTGATTAAATTATAAGTGTAAAATTGCTTTAGCTTCCTTTTTATTGACAGTTTGTTTTTTAGGAAATACTGTTTTATCAATGGTATTAAATGGTGGGTCGGCCCATCTCATTTTTTCTTTATAATTATAGTTCAAGTGTTTAAATTTCGTATTCACCATTTCATCCATTTTTCTTTTCAATTCAACATAATCATTGGTCACAATATCAATATAAAAGGAGGTTGCCTTGGCCGCATATCCTTCCTTTGTATTGTTTATAATTTGGTACATAATAATATGACAATAAATAAAAAGACCTAAAAACAATAGAAATAAAAAATAAAAAAGTGGGGTACTGGCTATATAGGAAAAGCAATTAATTATAAAATATTTTTCACTTAAATCATTGCGCAATTCATTGGTTTTTTTTGTTAAATCATTTTCACTTTCATAGATGTATTCATCTCTGTATTTTTTAGCAATTCCAAACTCATTTTTTTTTGATAGATAAAGTCCATTTTGAGCCGCTGTTTCTTCAAATTTATGCAGGTCGGTTTCCAGTTGCAATACTTGTTTATTTAATTTGCGTGTTTGCTCATTGATAAGTTTTTTATTAGAACCTATAAATTCTTGAATATAATAACTCCTTTTCTCATCATTTATTTGATCCAATTCATTGAGTTGAAATAAACAACTAATCGGAAAAACTATGAGTAATAACATTATTAAATTAACGACAACCCTGATGAACGACTCTGTAAATGAGGCCCTGAATGGATTCAATTTTTTAATTATTGTTACTTTGTTACTTGCAGCTTTATCCGCTGGTATTGCCTCATCTAATACTGTTGTTTCATCCTCCTCAATATCTTTGTATTTGCTATTTTTTGATTTAATTGGTCTTTGAATACTCAACAATGAAAATCGAATAATATTGGAAACTATCAATGACAAGGATATACCTCCCAATAATGCTATTATAAACGATGAAAATATTAAATACATCAAAAACACACATGCAAATAAACTTGCAATTGAAATGAATAAGAACAAATTCAATAATGTATCAAATTTGTTCTTTTCATTTACGTTTATTGAATTGTATACGTATGATTCAACACCGAAAAAGTTTTCTAAGCAAAAAAGTCTAGTAATGGTCATTACTTATAGCTTATTATTAATGCTTTCGTCACCTTGTTTTATAAATTTATCAGGATTTTCATTCGCCTCTTTATACTTCTTCTCACCCCATTTTTTTACCAATAATTCGGTAATTTTATTTTGCTCTTCTATTTTCTTTTCTTTTTCAAACTTGGCACTTTCCACTTCTAAATGTTTGTATTTTTCCATGTGAATAACCCCATTGACACCTTCATAAATATAATCTTCTTTAAAAATACCATTCTCTACATTTGTTTTGTGATTATTATTTTCAACCATGTAATCATAAGGACCTTTGGTAAGCATCATTTTAAATATGATTGGACCCATTTCGATAGATAATAAAATCAATGTAATTGCCCAACCTAACCAAAATCCAATTTCGTGACTTATACTCAATCTAGCTAATAAGCCATCCAATTTTTTAACTTTTTCTTTATTGATATTATTTTTTTCATAATCCGCCTCTTTGAGTTTCTTTTCTCTGTTTGATTTTAAAGAATTAATTTGATACTCATTTTTTTTATCAAATTCGATTATTTTATTACTCCATTCTTTTGTTAACTCTAAAAGTTGTTTTGCCCTTGGGCCAAAACCTTGTTGACCAGCTCTACCTTGCATTTGATCTAAATATTCTTTTTCAGCTGCTTTTTGTCTTTCTACCAATACATTTCTTTCACTTTCTAATTTATCCAGGTCTTTATCAATAATTGCAATTTGAGATTTAAACTTAGCATCGGTTAAACTATCAAATACTGATAATTTTGCCTCTTGTTCCTTATGAAGCTCAACATCTATTTCAGATTTTAACATCTTAATTTCTAAAGGTTTTGAGATAGTAAAGCCTAAAATCAAAGCGATAATAATCCTTGGGATAGCTTGGCGAAATTCTTTCCATGTAATTGCATCAGTTCCATCTCCTTTGCCTGTACTTGATACTATAAAACGATCCAAATTGAAAATAATTAAGCCCCAAATTATTCCAAATATGCCATTGAAAATCCAAAAATTTTCTTCCCAAATACTTAATTTTTCTATGTTCTCACCAGCTAGTAATTTGGGTCCAAACATGGTATCAAACGCAACAGATCCAGCAGCTCCAGCTAAAAAACCAGTGGCCAATACTATGCCTCCTATTCCCGCATATTTCACTCGGTCTTGCTTCGGTGATTTTAACAAAAAATACTGATCCGCTCCTGCGCACCACCATAAAAACTTTGTTACCCATGAGGTTGGTCTGTCATAATAATTGTTATTTACTTCCATATCTTTTATTGTTTATTGTTTCGTAAGTTTCTGTTTTGTAAGATTCGTAATTGGCAAAAATTGCTTCTTTATTTATATCTAATTTCGGTCTAACTAAATTAATTGCTAAATCTAATTTGGGTTCTTCTTTAGGTAATGTTTTTATTTTGGGAATGGTAAAATTCAATTTACTAGCTTCATTTTTCAAAACAAATACTGGTTTGTTTATATTAATTGCAGGTGGTATGACATCTACATAATTAATTTCAAATTTCTTCTTTACAATCCCTAGGTGCAATCCAATACATATAAAATACATATCTTTATTATATGCATTTGTAAATCCATTATATTCACTCCTATTACTTAATATCCTAAAGTTTTTAAAAAAATCATACCATTGATTAAGCTGTTTATAATATACTATCACAAATAATGCATAAGGAAAATAAAACCTATAATTCATAGGCTGACCATGTATTAAATAATTAACTGGATTCTTATTTAGTTTAAATGCTGGTTCTTCCATTTTTCAAAATTTGTACTATATAGTATCTGTTTATTTGTATATTTCCATATACTTATTTCTTACTTCCAATGCTTTCTTTATATTGGTAAATAATTGTAAACTATCTTCAGCTCCACTCACTGCTTCCACCAATAAATCGTACTCTTCTACACTTGCATTGGCGCATATAAAATTTAATTCTTCGTCTATTAAATTAAATGACATCAAAAACAAATCATCAATAAGGTCAGTAGCAACATGCTTCCCCGGCACATTGTACTTAACGCATTTTAATACTTCTGGTCTTAATATTTTCACTGTTTTAAAATAATTCCTTGGTCAATTATAATAAATTTACTATTCAAATCAACTAATTAATAATTAAATAATGCCTACTCTTTTAATTTTAATAAGAACTCCAAGGGTAAACTAATTATAATTATTAGTCATTACTTTGAACAAATACTTTTTCATTTTCAATATATACTAGCATTCCATCATCATCAGTTACCAATCCATTTCCTTCTTCCAAATAATCGTCAAAAGTCAAACCTTCATAAATTAAAAAACCACCATTGAAAGTATCACTTGTCAATGTTTTAATCGCTAACTCTTTAGTTTTCATATTAAATTTTTTAAGCAGATCACTGAAATTAATATTGGTATTACTTTCTAATGTATTCTCATTCAAATCCAAAAAATAGGGTGTTGGTAGATTAACAGATGATTTGTTAGGTGTTTTAAAATCTATAAAATTTTGAATAGCAATCCAACTTGGTCTATTATAATCATAACCTATAAAATAATAATACCCCGCTCCTGCATAATCTGTTTCTCCTTTTCTTAAGTGTAGTTCATATACAAATATTTTTTCGTTAATTGCTGAATCATTAAATGATTCAAATAATTCTTGTATTTCTTTTTTCATATTGTTTATTTATTTATTCTAATTTAAACCAAAGCTAAGACACAAAATGTCAAGCACTTTAGACGTAAAAAATTAAAAAACGCCATTTTTGACATTATTTCGGATTGGTAAATTCTTTTTTTCGATTTAAACCACTTTTTTTTACTTACTCTTAAAGCTATTTAGAAAAATGCTATTTTTTATTGGTTCCTATATTGTTTTATAGTTTTAGAATTTGCCCATAATTATTTTTTAAAAATAACTTGGTATAAGAATAATCCATAAGTGCGTCAATTAAAGTCGAACTAAATAATTTTTAAAATAAGTATTTTAATATAATTTCAATTATCAAACAACCATTATTTGTTAAAACTGTAATTGTTTCATTGAATATTTTGAAATGCTTTTAAAATAGAAGGTTTTTTATAAGTTTGTCAATCTATAAAAATGAAAGCTAAAACAATAATTATAATTATTTCTTGGTTTCTTTTCCAAAAAATTGCTAATGCACAAGATTTGGTTGTTTTAAATAATAATGATAGTTTAAATTGTAAAGTTAAAATTGAAAGAAATACCAATTACATAAAAATATTATACATTGATAGTGGCAATATAAAATCACAATTATTAAATTATCAGATTATTAATTCAATAATTAAAGATTTTTATGTTTTAAAACCTATTTCCCAAAAGTTTTGTAACGATACAATTTTTACTAATGAAGGAGATTCTATTATTTGTAATATATATGAAGATAAAATTGATTGGTATATAAATTATGAACTTAGCAACAAATCAAAACAAACAATTAACTACAACCAAGTTTTAAAAGTTTATAAATGTAATGAGGTTAAAAAACTAAAAACTGAACAACCTTCCAATTTATTGTTAAAAGACATTAAAACAAAAATATTTGTTTCACCTAAATATAACATTGGCTTTTTTGCTAACTCTGCTTTTAAATTGGGTAATTTAAGTATTGTGGCTGCAAATAACAACAGAGAACATTTTTTTAAATTAAGATTGAATTTTGGATTTTTTACTGATTTTCAAATGGTTTTAACCAAGAGCAGAAGATTTTATTTAGGATTTCAAATTGGTTATCATGGTGCTTCAATATCTTCAAACAATGTAAATTTTCAGGGATTAAATAAGGTTTATTATTTTGGTGAATTAAATTCAAGTATTTCATTTGTAAACATTGGACCAAATATTACCTTCCGACTTAATAAAAAATATAAAATTAACAATTACTCAATTCAGTTTGGAATAAACAGTGTTTTTTATAACGATAAGTTAAATATTTTAAATTACAATTTATATACAAACGGAAATGGACTTACTCAAAGTTTAAATTTTGTGTACGAGAACAATGTAAGTAAAGTGCTTAATTTCAGGCTGATTACTGGTATTAACGCAGGTGGAATAAATACTCTTAACATAACAGAAAATAGTGCAACTTTTAAAACAAATTTAAAAGGTAAAGAGGGAATTGGATTAAGTGGATTAAACTTTGGAATTGGATTGAATTACCTCATAAATAAAAAAAATAAATACTAATAGATATCAATTATTTTTACCAAAATTACTTTTGTATAAAATCTATATTAAAGCTAAATTGCGCCCACTCAATTTTAAAACTTAAGAAACTAAAAACTTTAAATTAAAATATGGCTTTCGACATAGAAATGATTAAAGCAGTTTACTCCAAAATGGAAGAACGTATTGCTGCAGCCCGTAAGGTGGTTAATAAACCTTTAACTTTAACTGAAAAAATATTATACAGCCACTTAACTCAAGGTAACGCAACTAACAGTTACGAAAGAGGTAAAAGTTATGTTGATTTTGGACCTGATAGAGTTGCTATGCAAGATGCAACTGCGCAGATGGCTTTATTACAATTTATGCAGTCTGGTCGCCCAAAAGTTGCTGTTCCATCTACAGTTCATTGCGATCACTTAATTACGGCAAAAAACGGTGCAGCTCAAGATTTAGAGTTTGCAACTAAAGAAAGTAAGGAAGTTTTTGATTTTTTAGGTTCTGTTTCTAATAAATACGGAATTGGATTTTGGAAACCTGGAGCAGGTATTATACACCAAGTGGTGTTAGAAAATTATGCATTTCCAGGTGGAATGATGATTGGAACTGACAGCCATACTGTTAACGCTGGTGGCTTAGGAATGATTGCAATTGGTGTGGGTGGAGCAGATGCTTGCGATGTTATGGCTGGCTTACCTTGGGAACTAAAAATGCCAAAATTAATTGGTGTAAAGCTGACAGGTAAATTAAACGGTTGGACAGCTCCAAAAGATGTAATTTTAAAAGTAGCAGGTATTTTAACAGTTAAAGGTGGTACTGATGCAGTAGTTGAATATTTTGGTGAAGGTGCCATAAGCATGAGTTGTACTGGAAAAGGTACTATTTGTAATATGGGTGCTGAAATTGGTGCAACTACCTCTACTTTCGGTTACGATGATTCAATGGCTCGTTACTTAAAAGCTACGGGTAGAGCTGAAGTTGCTGAATTAGCCGATGGGGTAAAACATCATTTAACTGCTGATCCAGAATGTTATGCTAATCCTGAATTGTATTTCGATCAAGTTATTGAAATTGATTTAAGTGCTTTAGAACCTCATGTAAACGGTCCTTTTACTCCTGATTTAGCAACCCCAATATCAAAATTAAAAGAAGCTGCATTGGCAAATGGTTGGCCTACAAAAATTTCAGTAGGTTTATTAGGTTCTTGTACCAATTCTAGCTACGAAGATATTTCAAGAGCAGTAAGTTTGGCTAAGCAAGTTTCTGCTAAAGGTTTAACTGCTAAAGCTGAATATTTAATCAATCCAGGTTCAGAGCAAATTCGTTATACCATTAAACGCGATGGTTTCTTGGATGTATTCAATGAAATAGGTGCTAAAGTTTTTACCAATGCTTGCGGTCCTTGTATAGGAATGTGGGATAGAATGGGTGCCGAAAAACAAGAAAAAAATACCATCATTCATTCGTTTAATAGAAATTTTGCAAAACGTGCTGATGGCAATCCAAATACTTTTGCTTTTGTGGCTTCACCTGAAATAGTTACTGCTATGGCTATTGCAGGAGATTTAACTTTTAATCCATTAACCGATTATTTAACAAACAATAAAGGGGAGCAAGTAAAACTTGACGGTCCTTATGGCGATGAATTACCAGTAAATGGATTTGCTGTAGAAGATGCAGGTTTTATAGCTCCAGCTGCTGATGGAAGTCAAGTAACGGTTGCTGTTTCTCCAACTTCTGATCGATTACAATTATTAGATCCATTTGCAGCTTGGGAAGGCAGCGATTTAAAAGGATTGAAATTGTTAATTAAAGCAAAAGGAAAATGTACTACTGATCATATTTCTATGGCTGGTCCATGGTTAAAATACCGTGGACATTTAGACAATATTTCTAACAACATGCTTATCGGAGCAGTTAATTTCTTTAACGAAAAAACCGACAATGTAAAAAATCAATTAACTGGTGATTATGCTTCAGTTCCTAAAGTTCAACGCGAATACAAAGCACGAGGAATTGGTAGTATTGTAGTTGGAGATGAAAACTATGGTGAAGGAAGTAGCCGCGAACATGCAGCTATGGAACCTCGTCATTTAGGTGTTCGTGCGGTATTGGTAAAATCATTTGCTCGAATTCACGAAACTAATTTGAAAAAGCAGGGAATGTTAGGTTTAACTTTTGCTAATAAAGAAGATTATAACAAAATTTTAGAAGATGATGTAATTGATATTATTGGTTTAGGAAGTTTTGCTCCCGGTAAACAATTGGAGTTAGTATTAAATCATAAAGATGGATCTAGCGAAACCATTCATGTTAATCATACTTATAACCAACAACAAATAGAATGGTTTAAAGCAGGTGGTGCATTAAATATTATTAGAGCAAGTGTTGGGAAATAGTTGTTGGTTGATAGACCATGGAAGAGACGTTGCATGCAACGTCTAATAAAAACATAGTAGAGACTTTCAATTGAACGTCTCTACAACATAAAAAAATCAGCAATCAATTTATTTGGTTGCTGATTTTTTTTGTTGGTTGAGAAACCATACTTATTTAAATACTCCTAAATAAGGTTTCTGAGTTTGGTTGTTCAATAAATTTTGTCTAACAAAAACCAAATCATTTTGGAAAAGTTATTTTATAAATGAGCTAAAGTCTTTAACTAACCTATACTTATAATATTGAGTAATGATATGATTTTTATAAATCTCAACTTCTAAAACACGTTTTTCATCTTTGTAAAAATGCAGGATATATTTTTTACCACTAACAAATCTATTGGCTACAAATTTTTCTGATTCAGTAGCTGCATAAGCTGCGCCCCAAGCCACTGGAGTTACTAATAAAAGCCAAGGGCTCACAAATGCACTAGAAACATAAAATGCTATAAAATGATAAACAAAAGATCCTCCATTTTATTATTTATCATTTTATTTTGAATAAGGGTATTCAAAACATCCTTTATTTTCGTAGTATCTGTGGTAACTAAAAATTGCTTTTTACCAATAAGTTTATTATTGGTGATTATTAGTTTATTGTATCCATAGCAATTATACGACAGTATAGAATCCTTTAACTTTTGCGCTTGCACATCATATTGTCTGTAATAGAATGGAGGATCAACACTTTTTGTACTGTCAAAATCAACTCTTATCTCATCTGTGTTTAAATTGTTCATGGTAATCCAAACTATTTGATTTCTTAGTTCGCCTCGAATATGATGCTTATAACCATCAATTCTTGTTTTCAATAATCGGGTATTAAACGAATCTTTATACAAAACAAATTTACCTGGTTTAAAAATGTACTGCCCTTTTTTAAAAATTATTTTTGATTTTTTGCCAATCAACTTTTTGTTATTGTATATTAATGTATCAAAATAGGTGTATCGTTTATTTTTAAAATCAGTGTCACAAATTTCAACTATAGCAGTGCTATCATTTATTTGTGCATGTACAAATTTATTCCAATTATTACCAAAATATGTACTTTGTGCACTTGCATTTAAAGTTATAAACAGTAATAGGTAAATTAGTTTTTGCATTGATTTTTAAAAATAATAACGAAGGAAAAGATAAAATTGTTACGTACATCCGTATTCAAATGCAAATTATTAAAATAAAAAATCAGCAACCAAAGAATTGGGTGCTGATTTTTATATTTAAAGTGGTCTATGCTTTTATAATGATATCAAACATTAATAGCAGAATATATTTAAAACAATTTTAGAAATTAGTAAAGGGTTTGGTAAGCGATAGAATTAGTTAAAGAATTAAGAAAAACTTAATAGAAACAATAAGTTAATTTATAATTTTAGTTCAATTTTCAACTTGAAATGGATTGCTAAATTTAGGATCCGAAATCATTTTATAATCGGTTAAAGTATTTAAAAATGCAATTATAGCCTTCTTGTCTTCTTCGTTATAGTTAAATCTTTTAGCAACTAGTGAATTACTTTCAATCGATAAATCTTGATCAATTAATTCCCAACTTAAATTTTTATGGTTTTTAATTCCTTCGCTGTAATGGTTTAATACATCGTTTAAAGTAGCAAACCTGCCATCGTGCATGTAAGGTGCAGTTAAAGCAATATTGTGTAAACTTGGTATTTTAAAATTACCTTCTTGTTCAGGTTCAAAAGGATTAGCTGACCTTTTTTCGATTGATTGTTTATTCATTCCTTTATCAGCATAATTTAAATCTAAACCAATATTACCCCAATTGTTCCAACCCCTTTGGAAATTTGATGATGGATGGTGGCAATTCATACAACCATCTTTAATAAATAGTTGTTTACCGTGGTTTTCTTCTTGAGTAAAATTAGCAAAATGTTGATCCCAATGAATCATATTTTTATTAAAAGCAATATCAAATTTACTGTTGTTTGATCGAATAGATGTAAGAAAAAAAGCAAGTGAATTGGATATATTATTTATAGTTAACCCATCATCATAAGCTTCGGAAAACAATTTTTGGTAATGAGGAAATTGTGAAAGTTTTTTGATAATTACGTTTATATCAGTAAATCCCATTTCTATGTGGTTTGATACTGGTTTTAGTACCATTTCTTTCAAATTACTTTCTCTTAAATCCCAGAAAAAACCATCATTATTATGACTGAATAAATTATTAAAAGCCATGCTGTTTCTTTCAGTCAATTCGGTTTTAAATCCACCAGAAAACTGTTTGCCATCAGCAAATGCTTTTTCCTGGAAATGGCAACTTGCACAAGCTACTGTATTTGTAGCTGAAAGATTTTTATCGTAAAACAACACCCTTCCTATAGTTGCTTGTTTGTTTTGAATAGGAGGTCCATCAAAATATTCATCTGGATTTTCGGGTAATACCAACTTTTCACCTTTTAACTGAACTGATTCAAAACCTTTTTTGCACGATTGTACAAACCAAAAACTGCTTACTGTTAATGCAATTAATACATAAATACTTTTTTTCATAATGTACTTTTTTTAAAATAAGATTGTAAAATTCAAAAGATTGGGTAATATTAAATTTGTTGAATTAGTTTTTCTACTACTTGGTGGTTGGTTATTAAAAATATTACTACTAAAATTAGTTGTTTTAGTCCATATATCGCTATAATAATAACTGGCTTCTGTACTGATAGCAATATGCTTATTAAAATTAAATTGCATTCCAAATACAAAACCTGCACCATCCATATAAGTTGTTCTGTTATTAGAAGAAACATTTTCTTCAGGATTACCTCCAGTATTAATAAAAATAGATTTTTGATTATTAGTTCCTTTTTGCGATATGTAATCAAAACCAACATAACCAATCCATCTTTTGGTTATCATTTTTTGGTATTCAACACCAATTCTAATATCTAATGTTTCAATAAAAGTGTAATTTTTATTTGTTGCTGATTCGTCTGAAATATCATTATTTACATAACCTGTTCCTAATCTTAAACCTATTAATGAATTTTTATTGTCAAGTTTTTTAAATACCTTAAAGTTTATTGAATATGGACTTGTAGCTAAGTTATTATTGCCTCATGAAAAATTCACAAACTGACGTACAAATGAAATAACATTTATACCTGCTTGAAATTGATAAGGCTTGTTTGGAATTTCTATATTTTCAGTAGATTGAGCGGTTATTATATTAGTAAAAATTATAGCAATGGCTGTAAAAATGTATTTTTTCATATCATGTATTTTTTATAAAAGTAATTTTAAAAACGGAAAAATCACAATAATATTTTTTTTAAGAAAAAATTAGTATTTGATTAATATGTAAAATAAAACAATCCTACAATCTAACAATCTAACAATTCAGTAAAATATCAATTCATCAAATCAAAATTTCTATTATTATTGCAATTAACCTTATGCAAGGAAGCACATTTTTAAATACAAAAATTGAATTTTTAAAAGGCGTTGGTATAGCCAAAGCCGAATTGCTGCATCAAGAGTTTAATATATATACTTTTAACGATTTACTTTATTATTTCCCTTACCGCCATATTGATAGAAGCAAAATGTATCAAGTAAGTCAGCTTGACGATACCATGCAGTTTATTCAGCTTAAAGGAATAATTAACAATTTTAAAACTATTGGGCAAGGGGCAGGGGCAAGGTTAGTTGCTAATTTTAACGATGGAACAGGCAGTATTGAATTAATATGGTTTCAAGGTCAAAAGTGGATAAAAGAAAGTATTTTAGCAGGAAAACAATACGTTATATTTGGAAAACTTACTGAGTTTAACAGAATTTTTAGTATGGTTCATCCAAGTTTAGAAGACCCATTGCAAGTAGATGAAAAGTTGTATATGAAAATGATGCCTTTATACAACGCAAGCGAAAAGGCAAAAAAACGAGGAATAGATACCAAGTATTTAATGAAATTATTAAATACTTTGCTAACAGACTCAAGATTAATAATTGAAGAAAATTTACCAGATTTTATTATAAAAAAATATAAAGTTTTATCGAGGAAGGAAGCAATGTTGCAAATTCATTTTCCTCAAAATTTTCAAATATTAAGCGAAGCAGAAAAACGGTTAAAGTTTGAAGAATTATTTTACAATCAACTACGAATATTAAGATATAAACTAAAACGACACACCAATTACAATGGAATTAAAATATCAAAAATTGGTGATTTATTTAATGGGTTTTATAAAAATAATTTACCATTTGAATTAACTGGAGCTCAAAAAAGAGTTTTGAAAGAAATTAGAGCAGATATGGGCAGTGGTAAGCAAATGAATAGGCTTATACAAGGCGATGTAGGAAGTGGAAAAACTGTGGTAGCCTTAATGAGTATGCTTATGGCTATTGATAATGGTTTTCAAGCAACCTTAATGGCACCAACCGAAATATTAGCCAATCAACACTATGTAACTATTAAAAGTTTATTGGCCAATTTACCTATTAAAGTTGAGTTATTAACAGGTTCAATAACAAAAAAAAATAGAAGACCAATTCACGAAGGTTTATTAAATGGCGAAATACATATTTTAATTGGAACACACGCTTTAATTGAAGATGCAGTGGAGTTTAAACAATTAGGAATTGCCATAATTGATGAACAACATAGGTTTGGAGTGGAACAAAGAGCAAAACTTTGGAAAAAAAATGAGCAGCCTCCGCATATTTTGGTGATGACAGCAACACCAATTCCACGCACTTTAGCTATGACTTTGTATGGCGATTTGGATACTAGCATGATTGACGAATTGCCCGCAGGGCGAAAACCTATTAAAACAATTCATAAATATGATAATAATAGATTAGCTGTTTATGGATTCATAAGAAATGAAATAAATAAAGGACGACAAGTTTATATTGTTTATCCATTGATTGAAGAAAGTGAAAAACTTGATTTTAAAAATTTAACCGAAGGTTACGAAAGTATTTGCCGAGAATTTCCCTTACCTCAATTTGCTGTTAGCATGGTGCATGGAAAAATGAAAGCAGCTGAAAAAGATTTTGAAATGCAACGGTTTGTAAATGGAGAAACCAATATTATGGTGGCAACTACTGTTATTGAAGTAGGAGTAAATGTTCCCAATGCAAGTGTAATGATAATAGAAAGTGCTCAAAAATTTGGATTATCGCAATTACATCAATTAAGAGGAAGAGTGGGCAGAGGCGCTGACCAAAGCTATTGTTTACTAATGACTGACTATAAAATAAGTGCTGAAGGTAAATTAAGAATGAAAACGATGGTTGAAACCAATGATGGTTTTAAAATAAGTGAAGTTGATTTACAATTGCGTGGACCTGGTGATATGGAAGGCACTATGCAAAGCGGTGTGTTAGATTTACGAATTGCTAGTATTATTTTCGACAAAGAAATTCTTGAAGCTGCAAGAAAAGAAGCACAATCAATTTTAAATAACGACAATGATTTAAAAAAACCAGAACATTTAATATTAAACCAATATTTAATGCTTTACCGAAAAACCAATAAATGGGGAGCTATTAGTTAGCTTCTAGCGTCTGGCAACTAGCTTTTAGCAACTAATATTTAAAACCGAACACTGAATACCAAACAACTATCAACTAAAAACTAAAAAAAATGAATTTTACACAATTTCCCCAAATTGATTTCGTGGCATTACGCAACGAGTTAAAGCCTGAAACACCTGCAATGTTTGGTAACATGATTGCACAGCAAATGATTGAACATTTGTATACTGTTTATAATTTTGCATTGGTTGATGAACCAATAAAAGTATTAACAGAGCCAGATAAAATAGAAAAAGTTAAAAAGTTGTTTTTATGGTCGCCTGGAGGTTTTAAACAAAATGTTTCAAATAACTTTACTAAAACTTTATCGTTCGATACAATTTTTGAAAACATGGAAACTGCTATTAACAATTATGAAAGCAAGCATATTTTGGTATCAGATTTATTATTAAATAAAATAGTTGAAAACAAAACCCACCCCATATTTGGTTTATTAGATAATAAAGAATGGATTCAGTTTTTTACAAAGCATACTTGGCATCATTTTAATCAATTTGGTTTAGTAAAGTAAAAACATAATGTTCTTAAAAATAGTTAGTTGTATTTTTGTTTAAATATATTGTAACAAAGTTTTATTCTTATCGTATTAAGCTACATAATTAAAAAATAAAAACCATGAAAAAAATAATACTCGCATATTTAATTGCCGTTACAAGCTTTTCGGCAATAGCACAGTCAAAAATTAATTTAGGTAATTTTACTAAAATAGAAATACCTGCAAACTTTGAAATAAAATTAATTCAAAGCGAGTTCAACCAAGTTTCGTTTGAAGACAAAGACAATAAAAACGAAACTACGGCTTTATTAGAAAAAGGAGTTTACATCAGCAACAATACTTTAATGTTTAAGTTAGCTGAATTTGGCTCAAACTTACCAGTTGAGATGATTGTTTATACTAATAACTTACAAGAAATAAAATTAGAAGCAAATGCCAATGTTGAAATGGGATCTGATAGTTCAATAAAAGCAAAAGAGTTTAAAATAAGTGCCGATGGAGCAACTAAAGCTGAATTATTTATAGAAGCCGAAAAATTAGAAGCTAAAATAAATGGTGCAAGTAAATTAATATTGGACGGCAAAGTAAATGAAGGATCATTAGAAGCTACAGGAGCATCAAGAATTAATGCAGTGGGAATGGCTTTTGAAAATTTAAATGCGGAAGCAAATGGTGCATCAAAAGTGAGTGCTACTATTAAAACTAATTTAAAAGTAAAAGTAAGTGGATTGGCAAAAATGGAATATGCAGGAAATCCAAAAAATATTGAAAAGGAAATAAGTGGTGCTGCAAAAATTGAAAGTGTTAACGAAGACAATGAAGATGACAGAAGTGTTAGTGCAGGAGTTTCTATAAACAAAGGTAAAAAGAAGAAAAGCAGAAAAAATTGCACTGAAATGCAATCGGTATTTGGCGGATTTGAGATTGGTGTAAGTACTTTTGTAACTCCAGATTTTAATACAACTTTATCAAATACAAGTAAAAATTTGGAATCCAATATGGCTAACTCATGGCGCTTTGCTATTAACTTTGGCGATATAGATTTACCAATCGTTAAAGGCAAATTGTCATTGGCTTCCGGTTTGGGTTTAAGTTTTGATTACTATGGCTTTAAAACTAAAGATTCAATGATAAGTGACGATAAAACAAAATTGACTTATATTCAGCCAAATGCTACTTTATCGAGTAATTATTTAACACAATTTAATTTAACATTGCCATTGTTAGTTAAATACAATACAAATTATAATAAAAGTAATAGAAGATTTTACTTTGCCACCGGAATAATAATAAACTACACAGTTTCAAATAAATTAATTACTGAGTATAGTAAAAATGGAATTGATTATGAAACTATTGCAAAAGGCGATTTTTTTGTAAATAGATTTAGAGCAGATGCAACAGTTAGATTAGGATATGGTTCAATAAGTGTTTTTGCAAATTATGGTTTAGTTCCTATGTTCGATAAAACGATAGTTGCCGATATTAGGACCATGCAAGTTGGTTTAGGATTAAATTTTTAATTTTAATAAAACAATATTATTTAAAAGACTGTTCAGTTATGAGCAGTCTTTTTATTTTTAAATAAATTAAGCCAAAAAAAAGTAGGCAAGATTATTGACAATTAAAATTTATTTAACTCACTCCATTCTTGATTTCAGATATAAATAATTACTCCTTTCAGCTAAATAAATTAGATGTAATTCCTACATCCGACTTTTTATTATCTACTTTACTTTTTTGGAATGAAATTGAAAACATTAAGTTTTATACAATAGATAATGGTGTAATATTGGTTCAGTTATATCCACCTTTTGGTATTTCAAACGTACATTTATTAACTTCAGTTTTGAACCAAAAAAACATTAATTTGGCAAAAGAAACTGCTAAAATATTTGATATTAAAAAAATAAAATTTACATTTAATCATTTAAATGAATTTGATAGCTTAGGTTCTTTAAATTTAAAGGAGGATTACGATGAATTTGAATACATTTATAATTTAAATGAATTAGCAAAATTAGAAGGTAGTAAATTTAAAAAACAACGAAATGCATACAGCAAAGCTTTAAAAGAATTTAACAATTTCAGGACTGAATTTTTAAATTTGAATGATGTTAAAAATAAAGATGAATTGTACCTTTTCTGTAATGAATGTATTGCTATAAAATCCGAAAAAAATAATTTGAATAAAGATAACTTGTTGCAAGAGTTAGCCGCTTTTAAAAAGTGTTTAGATTTAAGTAATCGATTGAATTTAAAAATTTTAAAACTTTATGCTGATGAAAAATTATCAGGAATTTTAATTTACGAAGAATTGAATAATGAATGGATAGTTGGACATTTTTCCAAATCGATAAATGGTCTTGGAGTATATTTGTTAAAAGAATTCAGTTCATTTTTAAATGAAAAAAACTTCAAATATTTTAATTTTCAAGAAGATAGAGGCGTGCCTTCATTGCGATATTTTAAAGAACAATTAAATCCGGTTTTTTTATTAAAAACCTATTTTATTAATTTATAAATGAGTAAAATATTAAATAGGATATTAATTTTTTTAACTGGAGCTACCACCTTTACAGTTATAAATTATAGCTTCGATTTTGTGCTATATCCTTTTGCTTTATACCAATTAGGTTTGGTTTATGGTTTCAGCGTAATGGTGGTTTTATCGTTTTTGTTTTGTTGGGGTTACTTTTTAATTTACGATTTTTTAAAACGTGATTTTTTAGGAATTGAGTTTTCAAAAGAGAAAATGAATTCTATTATTACAAGTAACGAAAGCGTTGGATTAAAATTGTTTTTAATTAAAATTCTTCGAAAAAGTCATTTATTCCTATTCGTTTTTTTATCTATTTATTTCAATCCATTTGTAGCAGTAGCATTTAAGCGCAAAGGTAATTTTGAATACAATGGCTTATCAGCTCACGATTGGCGTATGTTTATTTTAAGTGTAATAATTAGCAATGGTTTTTGGGCAAGTACAGTATTTTTAGGACTTTCGTTCTTCGAGTTTCTATATAAAATAATTATGCAATGGTGGAAAATAATTGCCTAGTCTTGTTTAATAATTTTCTTATTTAATGTTTTATTGCCAACAGTAATTTTAATAAAATAAATCCCATTGTTTAATGTTTTCAAATCTTTAATTTCATAGTTAAATTGTTTAGCATTAGTGATAAAATTTTTATCTAAAACAATTCTTCCCGTTATATCACATAACACTACATTCACTTGTTGACTTGCATTATTAGAATTGATAGTTAAAGTAAAGTTTTCACTAAACGGATTAGGATAAATTGTTACACCAAATATATTTGGTGCTTCTACACTGATGGTTTTTGAGTAGTTATAATTTCCATTTAAGTCTATTTGCTTTAATCGGTAGTATAATTTTTCGCTAAATGGTTCTAAATTACTTAAATTTATTAGCTCATCAACAAAGTTGTATTTATTTACAACAAAACTATTTTCTCTTCCTTTTACAAAACCAATATTATTAAATATTTCATTATTTGCCGACCTTTCAATTTCAAATCCTTTATTGTTTATTTCTTGCACGGTAGTCCAGTTTAAATCCACTTTATTTTCTATGTTTTTACCTGAAAAATTTAACCATTTTACTGGCAAAACAGCATTTAAAGTACTGCCGCTAGTAATTATTGAAAAGGCTTGGGGCGCATTGTTTTGTAAATTATTTTTGTGAGTAACTATTATGGTATAAGCACCACTAGGTAAGTTGGTTAAATATATTTGCTCTACATTGTCTCTTATATTATCTCCGTTTGTAGCAGTTAAACTTGGGTTAGCCGGATTTAAAATATATGGATAATAAACTTGATTGTTTGAGTTGCGAATAATTCTTATATCTAAATCGTTTATTAGTTTTTTGGTAGTATCGTTATAAGCGGGTGAGCCAACCATTGCCGGTGGGTCTGTCCAACACAAAGTAGTTTTTAACGTGTCCATACCGTTTAGTGAAATATTAAATTTAAAAGTATCGTTATTGTTTAAATTATATTCTTTTATAAAATTTTTAACAGAATCAGAAATGGTTTGAGCAGCTTTAGCAGCATTTAATAATCCCCAACCGCTTTCGTAATTTGGCCCTAAAGTAGTTTTACAATTCGTTGCGGTATGTATTGCCAAACCTTTTAAAGTTGCAGCTTTCATAAACCTACCCTTTAAATTATGGTAATGTTGTTGAACTAAAAACAATGAACCTGTAGCAACTGGACTTGACCCTGAAGTTCCTCCTAAAGAGCTGTAAGCCGAATCGTTTGCGCTAGAAGGAGTAGAAGTGGTATTAGTGCCACATACCAAATCAGGTTTAATTCTTCCATCATCGGTTGGTCCCCAACAACTATATGATTGAGTGTTAACGGGTGCAGATATAAAACCATTTGGCAAAATATCAATGGCACCAACAGTTAAAATGTTTTTTGCAGTGCCATAAGTTACAATGCAATCATATGGGCCAACTGTGTCTCTATTGGCTGTGGATAAAACCCAAGTTGTTCCATTCCAAATATAATGTGACGTTCCTGAAGGCATGAAGTTTCCTCTATCATTTCCAACTGCTTTTACTATTAAATAATTGGGGTTTGCCCAAGCAATACTATCAAACTCTTTGGTGCGCGAATCGTAAAAACCAAACTTCCAATCTTTAGTTGCATTTAAAGTTGTATCGCCTAACCAATATTGAAAACCTCCCGAAAAAATCCAAGCTGCTGCATTGGCGTAGGAATGATTGGAAACCAATAAATCGTTAGCAGCTAAAGCCATTTCGGTCCTGTCGTTGGTAAAATTCCAAGCTTTTAAATTGGTTTGAAAAGCCAATCCTTTAGCACTTGAAGCAACTCCACTAGCTATTAATATACCAGCAACATTATTTGAATGTGCAGAAAAATTAGTGGAAGAATCCATGTTAATTACTCTACTTAAAAATTCTCTGTGTGTTAATCTTATTTTGCCACTGTCCCAAACCCCTAATTTTGTCAAGCCATTTCCACTTAAATTCAATCCTAGTAATCCGCTAGGCCAAAGTTGGTTGGCATTAACTGTAGCTGCCAATCCAATATTTGAACAAGTAATTTTGTATTCAGGAAAACCATTATCGCCAAAACCATCAAAAGCAATTGTACTGCCATTTTCTTCAATTAGCAAAGTGTTTAAAAAAGGAGGTTTAAGTAATTGTTTTCCTTTAATTAAATCATATTCATACTTTAATTGAAGCCTAAGTGAATAATCACTTATATTTTGCGCAGCAATAAAAAAGGGAATACAAGTAAATATAAATAGTATTGGTGTTTTCATTATACCTTATTGCTTTGCAATTTAGTAATTTAAGTAATTATTTAAAAAATTAAAATGACCATTGATTATCGAAGTAGATGCAGGAAATTGAATTTTTAGTTACTAATCTACTAATCAAACTATCAACTCTTTTTTATTTAAATAGTATAAAATTTTACTTTTTTTTAACGAAAAAAATATTTATAAAGAAATACAACATAAAAGCAATTCAATATATTCGATACAAGATATATTTTGAATAATAATTTATACTTATTGGAATATTTTGTAGAAACTCACTAATCCTAAGTCATAACAGAATGTTTATGGTTTAGACTTCAATATATAAATCGTCAATCCTTTTTTGTAAATACTTAATAAGTAAATAAAGAATAAAATTAAAAAAAAATAGATGCACAACGAAAAAATGCTAATAATTAAATATTCAAAATTTATTTTATTCTTCGATTTAGTTATTTATAAAATTAATTCTATACTCAAAGTAAAAAACAATTTAAAAAATATAAAAGAGCTTATTCAATGTTCAAAATTAGTTAACGATATTTACATAAGCATTGAATACCTTACTAAATGCATAATGCCATTATTAATACCAACTTTTACAAGCAAACGAGGTTTTTCTATCAAAGAATAGTTGCATAGTATTTTTTTTATCCTAATAATTAACATTATTATTTAAAAAAAAATGAGTAAACACTTATCAAAATAAATAGTATCATTGATGCAATAATTTTGGTCTTATTTTTAAAACAATAGACAATGTATAAATTTGAAAACAAAACACATTAATTGTTTGGTTTTTAAATTATTGATTGCATTATTAAAGCAAAGGTTTGGGTTTAATTGTGCTTAAAATACATAAAGATGAAATTGAGTGAAAATAACATTAGAAAGCGAAATAAATAAAGGAACAGTTTTTATAATTAACTTAAATACCAAATATTATGATGAATAATTCAATAAAGAAATTCTTATTAATTGATGATGATCCATTAAACAATTACTTAACCAAAAGAGTAATAATAAAAGTATTTCAAGATGCAGAAATAATTGAATTTACAGAACCCGAAATAGCACTAACGCATTTAGAAAACAATTATACAAATAATATAGTTAATGAAAAGACAACTGTATTCCTTGATATCAATATGCCAACTATGTCTGGTTGGGAATTTCTCGTAAAATTTGAAAAATATAACGATATCATAAAAAATCAATTCAATATATATATGTTTTCATCTTCTATTAATCCCGCAGATATTTACCGTGCAAAACAAGATCCTTTGGTAATAGATTTTATTGAAAAACCACTAGAAAAAAAATTAATAAAATTGTTTAGCTAGTGTTTAAACATTCGCAAATTGGAATGTTCAATTTAAATTTAACAAAGAAAAATTTAATATCACCTCACATAATTCCAAAGTATTGCCCGCAATTATGTAAATAGCATTCACTAATTAAAAACTTCTTTCTGCAATTTACAAATTACAAATAGTCGAAACTCCAACTTGGCTTTCATCAGTGTTCTTTCCCCAAAAACTTGCCTATTGCCTTAGTTCTTTTGTCCATTGACACCTCCTCATCTTATCAACATCGTACATAAAAATCATTAGCCAATCCATTTATTTTATTTTACGTTTGAATTTTATTTTATAATAGTATTATTAATAGTATGAAAATAGGTATATTTTTTGGTGGCAATAGCCGCGAACGAGAAGTAAGTTTTGCAGGTGGACGCACCGTTTACGATAATTTAGATAAAACACTTTTTGAAGCAATTCCCATTTTTGTTGATAGCTTTAATAATTTTATTTTACTCGATTGGCACTTTATCTACAAAGGTTCCATCCGCGATTTTTATCCGCCTGTTTCAGCTTTAAAAAACCAAATAACCGAGGTGCAAGTGTATGCTGAAAACTTAGCATCGGCCCACGAAGACAATGGTAAGTCGTTGATTAAAAAAATAGGTAAAACTTTAAAAGCTGAAGACTTAAAAGGATTAATTGATTTTGCATTTTTAGTGCTTCATGGTGCCAATGGCGAAGATGGAACTATACAAGGATTGTTGGAGTTTATGGATATTCCATACAGTGGTTCTGGAATTATGCCAAGTTCATTAGGTATGAACAAGCGCCTGCAAAAGCAATTGATGCAAAGCGCTGGAATGAATGTTCCAAAGTATTTATCTTTCCAAAAATCGGACTTATATCATTTAAAAAATATATACAAAAATGTAAAGCAACAAGTTGGTTTTCCTTTTGTGGTAAAGCCAGCTAATCAGGGCAGTTCTGTTGGAGTTACGGTAATTAGTAATGATAATTTTGACGACTTTGAAAACGCTGTTTTAAAATCGTTTTTTATTCAAAATTTCACTTCTAATGATTGGATTAATAAAGACGAAAAAACCAAAACGCAATTCATTCAAAAAATTACAGATGTTAAAGAAGGAATTGGTTTACCAGCAATTGCCACTGTTAACAATAAAAAGGAATTGATTTATAATCCTGATGATTTATGGGCTTTATTTATTTCTGAGTTTGAAGTACCTAGTACTCAGTTAAAGAATAAAGCTAAATCAACAAATCAACAAATCAACAAATCAACAATTCAATTGGAGAGCATTTACTCAGAAACGGAATGTTTAATTGAAGGATTTATTGAGGGGCGAGAGTTCAGTTGTATAGTGCTGAAAAATGAAGATGGAACCGCTGTGGCATTGCCTCCTACAGAGATTGTAAAAGGCAAAGAAATTTATGATTACCGCAGCAAATATTTACCCGGATTAAGCCGCAAAATTACACCAATTGATATTGCAGATAATAAAATTGATGAGATAAGAACGGCTTGTGAAAAGTTGTTTACTTTCTTCAATTTCCATGTGTATGCCCGCATTGATGGATTTATCAATAACGAAGGAAAATTGTTCTTGAATGATCCAAATACCACTAGCGGAATGATGCCTTCTAGTTTCTTTTTTCATCAAGCTGCTGAAATTGGGTTAAATCCTTCACAGTTCTTAACTTATATTATTCGCACTTCATTGGCCGAAAGAGCTCAATCGCAACAAGTACATTTTCATCACTTGCAATTATTGGAACACTTAGACAATAAAATTGCTCAAAATAAGAGCAAGAAAAGTGATAAAAAACGAGTAGCAGTTTTCATGGGCGGTTATTCAACCGAGCGACATATTTCGGTAGAAAGTGGAAGAAATATTTATGAAAAACTAGCTTCATCGACCAAGTATCAACCGTTTCCGGTTTTTGTTACTGGTAATGATAACGCACATGAATTGTGGTTATTACCAGTAAACGTAATGTTGAAAGACAATGCGGATGACATCAAAGAAAAACTTTCGGGTTATAAGCGTTTGCCTATTATGGATAAGATTATTGCAGCATGCAAACCCATCATTGATAAATATGGCGATGCTGAAAAGCAATTGTTTGCGCCAAGAAAAATTGATTACAAAGAATTGAAAAAAATGGCAGACAATGTGTTTATTGCTTTACACGGTCGCCCAGGTGAAGATGGAACTGTTCAAACCTATTTGAATAAACTAAAAATTCCTTATAACGGAAGTGGAGTAGAAAGTAGTAAAATTACCATTAATAAATATGACACCAATGAATTGCTTAAAAAACATAAAATTCTGATTGCAGAACATCTATTGGTTCAACAAAAAGATTGGAAAAAAAGTATTGATGAGGTTATCAAACAAGTGGAAAAAATTGGTTATCCGTTAATTGCCAAACCCGCTGATGACGGATGTAGCAGCGCTGTTAAGAAAATTAAAACCCGCGATGATTTGATTAATTATGCAGAAGGAGTTTTTAGACCTTTGGAAATAATGGAATCCGAATTGGCTAAAAGATTAGGTTTAAAACCGAAAGAAGAGTTTCCAATGAAACCGTATTTTTTGGTTGAAAAATTTGTTGAAAAAGGGGAAGCTAAACACTTTTTGGAAGTTACAGGAGGGTTGCTTACGCAATACAAAAAAGGTAAGTTAACCTACGAAATGTTTGAACCAAGTGAAACTTTGGCAGAAGGAGAAATACTTTCATTGGAAGAAAAATTTTTAGCCGGACAAGGACAAAATATTACACCAAGTAGGTTTAGTAAAAGTCCTAAAATTCAACATGAAATTAGTAAAAAAGTGAGGGAAGTTCTGAAAAAAACAGCCAAGGTTTTAAACGTGGAAGGTTATTGCAGAATAGATGCATTTGTAAAAGTTTTTGATAAAAATAGGGTAGAGGTAATTATTATTGAAATCAATTCATTACCCGGAATGACGCCTGCTACCGCTATCTTCCATCAGTGCGCTTTGAATAACTATAAACCTTATGAATTTATCGATAAAATTTTAGAATTTGGTGAACAAAAAATGTTAAACAACTAATTATGAAAATTGCAGATATAAGAACAGATTATTTACTAAAAACTTTTGATGAAAAAGACTTGAATCAAAATGCTTTTGTACAATTTGAAATATGGTTTGATGAAGCTATAAAAGCCGAAGTTTTGGAACCGAATGCCATGACTTTATCTTCAATAAGATCAGATGGATATCCTAATTCAAGGATAGTTTTATTAAAAGGAATTGAAAGCAATGGATTAGAATTTTATACTAATTATGAAAGTAACAAAGGAAATGAATTAGAAAAAAATAATAAAGTATCGATAGTTTTTTTCTGGCCCGAACTTCAAAGACAAGTAAGAATAATAGGAAATACTTTTAAAATGAATGAAGAAAAGTCGGATTTGTATTTTAATAGCAGGCCAATTGGAAGTAGGATTGGAGCGCATGTTTCACCTCAAAGTAAAGTTATTCCTAATAGAGTTCATTTGGAAGAAAGCGTAAAAAAAATGGAAGCTCTTTTTAATGAAGAACCACTTTTACGTCCATTAAATTGGGGTGGTTATATTGTTGAACCAATTAGTTTCGAATTTTGGCAAGGAAGAGCAAATAGGTTACACGATAGGTTTATATATCAATTACAATCTCACGATTCATGGAAAATTGAGCGTTTAGCGCCATAGGTTACATCTAATTTTTTATGTTATAATTTTGGTTTAACAAATTTGTATTAAAATAAGTATTAAACTTATATTTGCATTGTTTTTTTAATAATTAATGGCTGACAATCAAAAAATAGTATACATTACAAGAAGAGAGCGTTTTAATGCTGCTCACAAATTATATAATCCCAATTGGACAGAACAAGAAAATGAAGATTTTTTTGGTAAATGTTCTAATAAATATTATCACGGACATAATTTCGATTTATTTGTAACTGTAAAAGGCATTGCAAATGCTGAAACAGGAATGGTAATTGATTTAAAATTACTCAAAAAAATTATAAAAGAAGAAATTATTGAAAAAATAGATCACAGAAACTTAAATGAAGATGTTGATTTTATGAAAGGAATTATTCCTTCAATTGAAAATATTATAGTTGAAATTTGGAGAATTTTAGATGCTAAAATTGTTAATGGTAAATTGCATTACATAAAATTAACTGAAACTGAAAATAATTTTGTAGAATATTACGGAGAGTAAATTATGAAAAACGCATACATATTTCCTGGACAAGGTGCACAATTTGTTGGAATGGGAAAAGATTTATATGAATCAAATTCTGAATCTAAAATATTATTTGAAAGTGCAAATGAAATATTAGGTTTTAGAATTACCGATTTAATGTTTAACGGAACTGATGAAGATTTAAAACAAACAAAAGTAACTCAACCAGCAGTATTTTTACACTCTGTTATTAAAGCGTTAAGCATTGGTAGTGATTTTAAACCTAATATGGTTGCTGGGCATAGTTTGGGCGAATTTTCAGCATTGGTTGCTAATAAAACTTTAAATTTTGAAGATGCATTGAAATTAGTTTATGCTAGAGCAATTGCAATGCAAAAAGCTTGTGAAATACAACCCTCAACCATGGCAGCTGTATTGGGATTAGATGACGAAAAAGTAGAAGAAATTTGCGCTTCCATTACTAATGAAATAGTAGTTCCTGCTAATTATAATTGTCCAGGTCAATTGGTAATTTCGGGATCTATAAATGGCATTAATTTAGCTTGCGATTTATTAAAAACAGCCGGAGCAAAACGTGCTTTGGTGCTTTCAGTTGGTGGGGCATTTCATTCTCCCCTTATGGAACCAGCGCGTAAAGAATTGGCAGAAGCAATTATGCATACTAAATTTAACGAACCTATTTGTCCAATATATCAAAACTATGTGGCAAAAGCAGTAACAAATATTGATGAAATAAAAGAAAATTTAATTGCTCAATTAACTGCGCCAGTAAAATGGACTCAATCTGTTTTAGCAATGGTAAACGATGGCGCAACCAACTTTTACGAATGCGGTCCTGGAACAGTTTTACAAGGTTTGGTAAAAAAGATATCGAAAGATACTGTAGCTCAAAGTATTTTATAAGCAGTTTACATACATTAATATAACATTTATTTAATGTTATTTTATTATATAAAATAAAATATCTATTTTTGTTTTATATAATTTTTTTATGCACATAAAACGCTATCTATTTTTATCTATATTAATATTTAATTTTTTTGTAAATGCAAAAAGCCAAGGTGTAAGAGGAATAAGAATTGGAGGAGGCATTGGGAAAAGCATTTATATCGGATCTCAAATGGATTTTAATTTTTCTAGGAATACTTTTGGTAAAAGTGAATTTGGAAATGGAACTAATTTTCAAGTTTATAAAGCTGTTGACAAAAGGAATGAATTTGGTTTAAGGTACTTAAATACTGAATATTGGATGTTCAAAAACAGCAATACATTTGCAATCAATTCAAAATTTACTGAAATATCAGCTATATACCAAAGAAGCTTTAACGATAATATTGAAATTGACAATAAAAGTAAGTTTACTTTTAATTCGTTATTAGGTTTAGGCTATTTGAATTATAGTTCGGTAGTTTATACAATAAATGATAAACAAGATTTCATTCCATATAGCAGCGTAGGCGATGGTTTTCAACCAGTTTCAAATCCTAATTATTTAATTAGAGATAAACAGCCATCAATTAGTTTTATTTTTGGTTTTAATGTTGGTTATAGAATATCTAGCAATTTTTCTATTTACTACGAAACATCCTATTCTTTAAGCGCTTCGAATCATTTTTCAGGGAATTTATCAATTGATTCTAAATTACCAACCAATGGTTTTTCATATAGTGCTTTATCTCTATACTTTAATTTTGATGCAAAAAATGGCCAATTAGGCTGCCCAAGATTTTAATAACATTAACATTTAAAAAATTATTACCTATTGATTAATAGGTATTTAAATACTTATTTCCCCATATTCATATTTAGTTAACATTAGAGAATTGTTACATTAACAATTAGTTAATATTAAATATAGTATTTAATTACATTTCTTTAACATTATTACTCTTTTAATAAGTCATTTTCGTGACTTGTTTTTTAGTTAAATCAATTCTAAACAAACAGCATTTATTTTTCTTTTTATGCCTTATCTTCAATTACAACATGTGATTGACGTGGCGAAGCTTTGTAATTTTATGAAAATTTTATTTTATTTTATTTTAGTATTTTACCTACTTTTTTTAACATCGTGTTTCAGTAATAAAGAAATTGCAAGTTTTCAGCAATTTAATAAAAACAGTGAATCCAAAATCAAGTATTCAATTGATTCTAATATAATTGAAAGTTCTGATTTACTTCAAATATTGATAAGTAATATAGATGAACAATCACAAATTCAGATTAATACATTAAATACGAATGGCTCTTATAAAATTGATAATCTAGGAATGATAGATTTTCCTTTTATTGGTAAAATTAAAGTTACTGGATTATCAATGGAAAGTTTAAAACGAGTAATTGAAAACAAGTTAATAGAAAATAAAATTGCTAAAGCTCCTCTAGCTACTATAAAAATCCTTAATTTTCATGTCACTATTTTAGGCGAAGTAAATAAACCTGGTTTAGTAAATGTTCCAGAACAGCAAATAAATTTAATTGAACTTATAGGACAATCTGGGGATTTAACTGTTTTTGCTAAAAGGAAAAATATATTATTAATAAGAGAAGAAAATGGAATTAGAACATTTAAACGATTTAATTTAAACGATTCAATTATGTTTGAACCTTACTATTTTAATTTGAAAAATAGGGATATAATATATGTAGAACCAAATGGCATCAAAGCTTTTAATGCTAGTCAAAGTCGTTCTATTTTGGGTTTTGCCACAGGAGTATTAACATTAGCAGTGCTAATTTTAGGTTTTACAAGATAATTAAATTACGATGTTAAAAGAGCAAAGCAATCCATTTGAAGGAAAAAAATCTGGAAATATTTTATATAATATAATATTTAGATTTGTTCCATTTTGGCCTTTATTTATAACTTCATTATTTGCTTCAATAATTTGTGCTTGGTTTTACTTGAAATTGCAAACTCCAGTTTTTGAAGCAACTGCACAAATTTTATTGAAAAATCAACAGTCGTCAAAAGTAGAAACAAAGGTTTTAGATGAATTAATAAATTTAGATGAAAATTCTTCGGTTGAAAATGAAATTGAGTTAATTAAATCGAGTAAAGTAATTAATCAAGTTGTAAAAGAGTTGAATCTATACATTCCCATTTATTTTAAGGGAAAGTTTAGAGATGTTTTATCATACAACAATTCTCCAATAATAATTTCTTCGAATGAACCTGAATTATTGAAAGAGTGCAATGAAAAAATTGAATTTTATTACAATAAAAACACTGATTATTTATTAGTTAATGATAAAAAATATTTGTTAGATACATTAGTAAATACCCCTTTTGGTAAATTAATTTTCCATGTAAATAATAAAAATGAAGATTTAGCCAAGAGCAGTAAGTTTTACTTTAATATATTTACAATTAAAAATATTTCAAATCAAATTGTAAGCAGATTGAGGGTTAATTCAAATTCTAAAGAAGCAAGTACAATTTTATTAAAATTTAGCGATCCAGTTTCTTCGCGTTCTGAAAAAATATTAAACACTATCATTAAAGTTTATAATGATGCAGTTATAGAAAATAAAAATCAAAAATCGGTAAATACAATTAAATTTATTAATGCAAGAATTCAATTAGTTAATAACGACTTAAAGTTAATTGAAAAAGAAATTGAAGCATTTAAATCAAAAAATGGAATAACTGATTTATCAAGTAATGGGTCAATATTTTCATCTGTTATTAGTGATATAAGTAAAAATTTATCAGGTATTTTAATTCAAAAAGAAATATTACTTTCAATTCAAAACTATTTAAATAATAAAAACAATAATCCTGGATTAGTTCCTGCAACTAATGATATTTCTGATCCCATTTTAATAAGTTTACTAACTAAATTAATCGGACTTGAAACAGAAAAAAACCAACTTGAAATTAAAAGTGGGCAAAACTCACAGGCTATTCAAGCAGTAAATAGTAAAATTAATAGAACTAAGTTAGACATATACGATAATATAAAAACGATTAGTAATAACTTAAATATAAGAGAACAAAAATTAAATGAAGAACTAGAAAAAGTAAAACTTGAGCTTTATAAAATTCCTGTTTTTGAAAGAGAATTGTTAGAATTAAATAGACAACAAACTATAAAAAATAATATTTTCACCTTTTTACTTCAAACTAAAGAAGAAGCAGAACTTTCTTTTGCAGCTACTGTTTCTGATGGTATTGTTTTAGATAATGCACAAGCTAGTTTAGTTCCTGTTAAGCCAATACCATTAACTATTTATTTAATAGCTATATCTATTTCAATATTAATAATAGTAATATACATTTTTGTAAAAGAAGATTTAAATAATAAGATTATTTTTAGAAGTCAAATTGAAGAAGAAACATCGGCAGAAGTAATTGCTGAAATTAACTTTAATGAAAATAAAAATCCAATTGCAATTGAGTTAAACAATCGATCAATTATTTCAGAACAATTAAGGTCGTTAAGAACTGCAGTTCAAAACAAACTTAAAAAAGTTGAAGGTTGTAAAGTGGTTTTGTTTACTTCATCAATTTCTGGAGAAGGTAAAAGTTTTTTAACTGTAAATTTGGCCAGTAGTTTAGCATTAACAGGCTTAAAGGTCGTTATTATGGAGTTGGATTTACGCAAACCTAAAATAAACGTACTTTTAAATGTTCAAAGAGAGCCAGGAATAACTAATTGTCTATTAAATAAAATTGAACTTGATAAAATTGTATTAGAAGTTCCTGAAAAAGAAAATTTGTATGTAGTTCCTGCAGGTTTAGTTCCTCCTAATCCAACTGAACTTATTTTGAATGGAAAATTAGATTTTTTAATAGATGAATTAAAACAAAAATTTGATTTTATCATTATTGATTCTCCTCCTATTGGATTGGTAACCGATGCAAAATTATTAGATAAATATTCTAATATGTGCTTATTTGTGCTTCGTCATAACTATACACTGAAATATTTTTTAAATTTGATTCAAAAGTATTATGTAACAAATGAATTACATAATATTAACTTAATTTATAATGGATTGAAAAAACGTGGTATTGGTAATTATAATTACAACTATGGCTATGGCTATGGTTATGGATACGGTTATAATTACGGCTACGGAAATACTTATACTGTTGAAGAAAAACCCATTCCATTTTATAAAAATTTATTTAAAAAGAAATAGTGCTAAAAACTGCAAAACAAGATTGGGTTATAAAATCAAAAAGCAATTGGTTAAATATTGATTTTATTAGTGCTTGGGAATACAAAGATTTATTTATATTATTTATAAAAAGAGATTTTGTAGCTTTCTATAAACAAACTATTTTAGGTCCACTTTGGTTTTTTTTACAACCTATAATAACTATGTTTGTGTTTGCGTTTGTGTTTGGAAAAATAGGAAATATTTCTACCAATAACTTACCTAAGCCATTGTTTTATTTGCCTGGAATAATTTGTTGGAACTATTTTGCAGAATGTATTTTAAAAAATTCAACCGTTTTTAGAGACAATGCCAATTTGTTTAGTAAGGTTTATTTTCCTAGAATAATTCTTCCTATGAGCATTGTGTTTTCAAGTATGGTGAGGTTTTTTATTCAGCAGTTTTTATTTGTTATCATCCTCATTATTTATTCCTTTAACGGATTTAAAACCCATATAAACGCTACCATTTTGTTATTGCCAGTATTATTAATTTTAATGGCTGCCTTGGGACAAGGAATTGGATTAATCATTTCGTCATTAACAACAAAATATAGAGACTTGGCATTGCTGGTAAACTTTGGAGTACAGCTATTAATGTTTAGTACCACAGTTGCTTATCCATTATCGGCAGCTCCCCAAAATTTTAAGTTTTGGATAGCTTTAAACCCTATGACAACCATTTTAGAAACATTTAGGTATTCGTTTTTGGGACAAGGACAGTTTTCGGTATCTGCGCTTATTTATACTTCTATTTTAACTTTAGTAATATTTTTATTAGGAATCATATTGTTTAGCAAAGTTGAAAAAGATTTTATTGATACAATATAAACAATGAAAAGTACTGCTTTAAAAGTAGAAAATATTTCAAAATCTTATTTAATTGGGAAAATAAGTTCGGGAACGCTTTCGAGAGATATTGAAAGTAAGTTAACGAATTGGTTTAGCAAAAAATCAGATGAAGATATATTAAACAAAAACGAAAAAGTTTGGAGTTTAAAAGACATCAATTTTGAATTAAAACAAGGTGAGGCATTAGGAATTATAGGTAAAAATGGTGCAGGCAAAAGTACTTTACTTAAAATATTAAGCAGGGTAACTACACCCACCAAAGGAAATATATACGGTACTGGACGAATAGCAAGTTTATTAGAAGTAGGAACAGGTTTTCATCCTGAACTTTCAGGTAGAGAAAATATATTTTTAAATGGTGCTATTTTAGGAATGAAAAAGCATGAAATTAAAAGAAATTTTGATGAAATAGTTGATTTTAGTGGAGTTGAGAAATATATTGATACCCCTGTAAAAAGATATTCTTCAGGCATGTATGTGAGGCTTGCTTTTGCTGTAGCAGCTCATTTGGAATCTGAAATATTGATTGTAGATGAAGTTTTAGCAGTTGGCGATGCTGATTTTCAAAAAAAGTGTTTGGGTAAAATGGGCAGTATTAGCAAAGGACAAGGCCGAACGGTACTTTTTGTTAGCCATAATATGCAGTCTATTCAAAGTTTATGCTCTAAAGCATTGTTACTAAATAAAGGAAAAATGCAAGGGTTTGGAGCAGTACCGGAAATGATAAGTAAATATTTACAAAACAATGAAATATTTATTCCATTAAATGAAAGAACAGATAGAAAAGGCGATGGAAAAGTTAAAGTAATAAGCGTTCATTTTATTGATGCTAAAACAAATCAATTTACCAATAATTTTTATGTTGGAATGGATTTAATCATTGAAATAGAACTAGCATCTATTCAATTCAATTTAAACCACCATTTAGAAATTTCGTTGGGAATAAGTGATCAATTTGGAACTCGAATTACATTAATTAGTAACAAAGTTTCTGGTCAAAATCTAAATCCATTTCCTAATGGGAATTGGAGTCAAAAAATACACATCAATAAATTGCCATTGGTAATGGGAAAATACTTTTTCACTGTTTTTATTTCATCAAATGGCAATGTTCACGATTGGATTATAGATGCCTTTCCTATAATGATAGAAAGTGACAAATACTATGGTGAATTAGTACACACATTACCAACAGGGCAAGGTAATATTTACACTGATTTTCAGTACTTATAATTAAAAATTTTGAAGATAAAAAAAATAATAAAGTCAATCATTTCAACTGAGGTTTACGATCCTAAATTGAAATTATTGAATGAAGAATATGGACATCAATTGTCGAAAGAAACTAAGAACGCAGTAAATAAAAATGGTGAAGCAATTCCTTGGTTTACTTATCCTGCTATTGAATTTTTAGGTCAATTGAATTTTAGTAGTTCCAATGTTTTTGAGTGGGGTTCAGGAAATTCATCTAAGTATTTTTCTGCAAGGTGTAATTCAATAATTTCAATTGAACATAACATAGATTGGTTTAAAGCGCAAGAAGGAAATACAAATAAAAACCATCAAATATTTTTTGCTAATGAAGACCAATATGCTTTAAAAATTTTTGATTTTAAAACAGAGTTCGACATTATTATTATAGATGGAATATTAAGAGGTGAATGTTTAGGAAATGCGTTTAATTATTTAAAACATGATGGAATGTTCATTTATGATAATTCTGATAGAGATTATCAAAATTGTTTAAAGCTTAGAAACAATGGATTTACTCAAATAGATTTTAGTGGATTTGGGCCAATAAACGATTACACTTGGACTACAAGTATTTTTTTTAAACAATTTAAGTTTAAACCCAAAACTATTCAACCATTATTACCAATTGGAGGAGGATTTTAGTTTGAAATTTACTACCCGTTTATTGTTGAGTTTAATTCCTGAAAAACTAAAAAAAACCATTCTTTTGGTTGAAAATATTCATAGAAATAATTCTTATGCTCAAGAAGGCGAAGATTTAATAATTGATAAACTTCTTAAGTATAAAAAAAGCGGATTTTATGTAGATATTGGTGCTCATCATCCTGTTAAATTCTCGAATACATTAATTTTTTACAAACGAGGTTGGAAAGGGATAAATGTTGATGCAATGCCAGATAGTATGAATGAATTTGAAAAATTGAGACCTCGAGATATTAATTTACAAGCTGCAATTTCAAATAATAATTCGGAAGAAACTTTTTATATATTTAATGAACCTGCATTGAATACTTTAAACTCTGAAGAAGCCAAAAGTAGAAATAGCAAGAATGTGTATAAAATTATTAAAGAGCTAAAGTTAAAAACTTTAAAACTTTCGGAAATATTAGATACTCAATTATTAGAAAATCAAGAAATAGACTTCTTATCGATAGATACTGAAGGCAATGATATAAACGTTTTAAAGTCGAATAATTGGGAAAAGTATAAACCAAAATTAGTTTTAGTTGAGGATTTAAAATTTAAGAATATTGAAGATTATCAGCAATCTGAAATATATATATTTATGAAAAATATGAATTATTCAGTTGTTGCAAAAACAATAAACACAGTTTTCTATCAATTAGATGAAGGAAAATAATTTAGCACCAATTGTTCTTTTTGTTTACAAACGACCTAATCATACAAAGAAAGTATTAGAATCTTTGGTTCAAAACAAAGAATCTAAACATACTACTTTATATGTTTTTGCTGATGGTGCTAAAAACGAAAATGATTCCATTGAAAAACACAATATTGAAGTTGTTAAAGGTATTGTAAATTCTTTCCAAAATAACTTTCAGTCATTTGAATTAATTGAAAGAGAAAACAATTGGGGATTGGCAAATAATGTAATAAATGGCATATCAACTGTATTAAATAAACACCAAAAAGTGATTGTTTTAGAAGATGATATAGTAGTTTCAAAAGGTTTTTTGAATTATATGAACGAGGCTTTATTGATGTATGAGAACAGCCTGAATGTGGCTTCCATTCAAGGTTTTCAGTTTCCAATTAAATTTAATAAAAAAGTAAATACTTATTTTGATTTTGCTGTAGGTTGTTGGGGGTGGGCTACATGGAAAAACCGTTGGGAGATTTTTGAACCAAATGCTGAAAAACTATGGAATGAAATAAATAATAATTTCAGTTGGAAAAAATTTGATTTAGAAAATAGTTACTATTTTAAAGAAATGCTAGAAGATAAGATTGCTTCAAAAAACGATTCTTGGGCAATTAGGTGGTACGCTTCATTGTTTATAAATAACTCAATAAATTTATATCCTACAAAATCGCTTACAATTAATATTGGAAACGATGGTAGTGGAAACCACAAGGATAAAAAAAGCACTTCCAATTATCCAATTGCAAACCAAATTGAAATAGCTAAAATTGATACAAAACTAAGTTACTCAGAAATTAGAAAAGTAATTTTATACAGGAAAAAGCAATTATTTATGAAAAAAATTCACAATCAATTTATTAGGTTCAAAATAAATATATTACACAAAATATTGAATGGAAAGAGTAATAATTAGTTATAGTTTATTTACACCAAAAAAACTTCATGAAGATGTGAGAATTTGGGATCCATATATTTCTGAAACTCGATATTGGTATAATATTCCAGCATTAATTGCAGTAAATTTAATGGTTTATCCAAATGCAGCTATCTGGATTTATTTGCCTGAAGAAATTATAAAACACCCCCTTTTTGAAATGCTTGAAAAACTTTCTGAAAAATTTGAAGCTTTAAAGTTAAAATTTTTATCGTATAGTTATCAAAACACGGAGCCAACTTTGTGGCGGTATAAACCTGTTTTTGATAAGCTTTCAGAAATAGTTTTATGCAGAGATTTAGATTCTGTTCCTAATGAAATGGAAATTAGAGCAACCCATTATTTTATAGAAGAACCCAATTTTTATATTCAAACTTTAAGAACAAACAAAAACCATATTTTTCCAATTACTACCATTTTAGCAGGTTTAAGTGGTTATAGGCCATCAAAAATCAGTACTATTTCAAATTTAAACTTCAATGATTTTTATTTTCAAACCAAAAGTGATTTATATGGTTTAGACCAAAAATCGATTATTGAAATATTTACAAAAGATGAGGATTGGACAAAGAAACATTTTATGGATTGCCCTATAAATAGCAAAAAGCATAAAGTAGGGAAACCATTGATAAAATGTAAATCTATTGACGAAAAAAAGTACAGAAAGAAACCAAATATTAACCATATTTCACCCGATTTATTAAAGATTTTAAATGATGTAACAACTTGGGGTGGAGAGCCCGTTGATTTTAGAGGACAAAAATTAGAATTGCTACTTTCTCAAAATAATTTGATAACTTTTAAGTTGAAAAAGGTGTTAATGGATTGCACTACTTTTACTAAAAATTTTTATTTGAATGACAATGTTGAATCAGCATTACAAATAGGATAAATGCAAAAAAGTAAAATAAATACTTTACCAAAACTATCTATAATTATACCCAATTATAACTACGGAAATTTTATAGAAGAAACCATTTGTTCAGTTATAAATCAAAAATATAAGAATTTTGAAATAATAATAATTGATGGTGGAAGTACAGATAATTCTTTAGAAATTATCAAAAAATATGAAGACAAAATAACTTATTGGATAAGTGAAAAAGATGCTGGACAAGCCGATGCTATAAATAAAGGTTTACAAGTTTCAACAGGCGATTACGTAGCTTATTTAAACTCTGATGATACTTATTTGCCAAATGCTTTCAATGAAGTTTTTTCAAATAGAAATAGTTATGACAAAGACTTTATTTATGGAGATGTAATGGTTGGAAGTGATGTGAAAAATAGCAAACCGAATTGCTCAAATAAAAACAAATTAAATTTAGTTTCATTGATTCAATTTTACTATAGTGCGAAATATATTATTCCTTCTCAAAGTGTGTTTATAAAAAGAATTTTTTTGCTAAAAAATAATCTCAATATTTTAAACGTAAACCTTCATTATTGCATGGATTTGGATTGGTATTGCAGAATTTCGCTATATAATCCTACCATTTATAAGTATCCAAAAATCAATGCATTTTTTAGAATAAATGATTCAACAAAAACTGTAGGTCAAAGTTCAAAAATGAAAAAAGAAGCTTTAGAAATTGCTTTTTTGTACTTAAAGGATTTAAGTGAAGTTGATTTTAAGATTTTTTTCTCAAATAGGTTTATCTATTTGGTTTTAAATAATATTTATCAAAAAAAAATCAAACCAAATTTTTCAATGCTTATTCTATTAATTTTCAAAACAAATTTTATTGCACTAGAAAACCGTAAATTTTTGGGTGTATTAAAAAAAACATTATTTAAATTGTAATGACTTTGGTTTCGATTATACTTACTGTTTTTGAGCGGACTGAGTTTTTGAGTCAAAGTGTTGAGTCAATTTTAAATCAAACTTACCCAAACTTTGAAATAATTATTGCTGACGATTCAAATTCAAAAAATATTCAAACAATTTGTCAAAGTTTTGAAAATAATAAAATTAAATATATTGGAAATATAAAAACACTTGGTGTTGCACTCAATATCAAAAACGCTATTTCAATTTGTAATGGGAAATATATATCCATTTTGAATGACGATGATTATAGAGATCCTATGTTTCTTGAAAAACTTGTAACTATTTTAACAAAACATAATCATATAGATATTATTTTTTCTGATCATTGGATTGTTGACCAAAATGGAAACATAATTAAAAACTTAACTGAAACAATTTGTCAAAAACATGGACGAATGAATCTGAAAAATGGAATAGTTAACGATTTAAGAAAATTAGTATTAGTATACAACGGTTTACCAATTGCTATGTCTTCAATAATTAGAAAATCTTGTATTGATTTAAGCAAATTTAATTTTG
>Ga0247844_1000961_pt1 | contig 57018 bp, 90 predicted proteins | sample LaCtaG_FD_192421 | JGI IMG/M metagenome (GOLD analysis project Ga0247844, IMG submission 192421) | Freshwater microbial communities from meromictic Lake La Cruz, Castile-La Mancha, Spain - LaCruzMarch201714.5m_1 | ecosystem: Environmental > Aquatic > Freshwater > Lake | place: Spain: Castile-La... | reverse complement strand
TTTGAAGACCAGTTGATGGATAGAATTCAAAAAGAAATCAAGAGAGGGAAACTTGAAGGTGAAGTTAAAGAAATCACATTGAGAATGTTCCGAGAATTCTACCAATTCATGTGGATGAATAGAAGTTATTGGGAGCCAAGACTTAAGAATGCTTAAAAAATAAATGAAATGAAAAGTTCTGCAGATTTATTCAAGAATAGTTTAGATAAAGCGTTTTCGCAGATAAGTCTGAACTCATCGACATTACAAGATCATATGAAATACAAACAAGGATTCACAGAGGAAAATTTGGAAGATGAGAAATCTAACCAAAATGATAAAGAAATGGTTGATGGGATAATTGAAATTATCAAGCAAATTAAAGATACATCTAATAGAAAAGAAGTCGCACAGAACATGGTTAAAAAATTGAAGAGAGAGAAAGTTGATTTCGACCATGTAGAGTTTTTAAAGAAATGTGCGTTCAAACAAGGGAAAAAAACAGAGTCCAAAGAGGCGACAGGTTCAGGATCATCAGGAGCTTATGTTGGTCCAGTGTTCGGTGGTGATGATGAGTTTTGGGAAAGAAGTAGAAGTGAAACGCCTAAATTGAAGGAAAGTGATGTGGAAAAGGTTGAAGCAAAAGAAGCGACGACAACAGGATCTTCAGGAGGATATGAGACACCGGCAATGTGGGCAAAGTCCACAAAGAAAAAAGATTGGGGACCAAGTAGAAAAACTCAATACAAAGGTGGATCGTTTGTAAAGATTAAGAAGAAATGTACAACATTCCCATATTGTAATCAGGGTGATATCACAAACTTGAAACTAAGTAAAAATGAATCAGTTAAAGAAGCAATTAAGAATGTTGCGAATAAATTGAATATTGATGAATCTCTTATTATAACTATTTTGGAACATGAGTACCAAATGAAGAATAAAAGGAACAAATAAAGATATTTATTATAAAAAATAAAAACAATGAGAATCAACATAGACAAATTAGTTTCCAAAATATTGAATGAGGAAATTGAAAATAAAGCAAAACAAATTTCTGAACAGTTAGAAGAAGGAGAGTGGACTGAAATTGAAGTTGATGAAGAACTTAAAGGCGGTCAAAAAAAGATTGATGTTGCTGAGCCAAAAGGTAAAATCACAGCTGCGGACTTCAAAAAACTTAGAGATAATAAAACGAATAAAAAAGAAGTTGACGAGTTTTACTTTGAGTTTGATGGGGATGATTCTGAAGATGAAGAAATGGAAATGGGTAGAGATAAATTTCATGTGACTCGTAAACCAAAAATGATGGGTTCATTTGATGATGATCACGGATTTTATGACGAAGACGAAAGACAATATACTGGAGATTTTGACTTTGACTATGATGAAGAAGAGTTTGACGATTTCGATTCGTTTGATTCTAAGTATGGAGGAAAACAAAGATTATTCGCACCAGGTAAAGAGGGTAAAAAATTCTTTGACATGTATAAAGAAAGGTTCGGAAAACCATTTAGAGTTAGAACTCCAAGAGATATGGGAGAAGCTGAGACTGAAGAAGGAAATGCGTTTAGTGGAGCTTTAGCTAAAGCAAAAGAAGAAGGAGATGAAACTTTTGAGGTTGACGGAAAAAAATATAATGTAAGGAAAGAAAGTAGAAAGTCATCTTTGAGACTTACTGAAGATGAATTGATTGATATGATTGAACAAATTGTTTTGGAACAAAAAGTCAAAGATATTGCTGAAAAAGAAAATATTAGTAAGAAAAGTCCTGAAGGATTGAAAAAGACTGAAAAAGTATTAGGTCTTAACAAGAAAGAAAATGATGATTATGCCCAAGAGGTAGTTAAGAAAATGAAGGATTATATGAAGGATATGTTCACAGGTGGTAATGGGTATGAAGAAAATCCTGATGATTTCCCTGTAAGTAATTACGATATGGAAAAAGATCACAAGGAGAAGAAATACCATCCATCAGATGCTGTTGAAGAATATATTGAGGCTTTTGCTTATCCTGGTATGACCAACTTGGTTTATGACGAAATCAAACCTGATGATGAAATGATTGAAAAACAAATCAAAGGTGACTCTAAAAATGGAAATGCAGTTACAGGGTCTGATGGTAATGCTTTAGGTAATGTTTCTAAAAGAAGTCAGAAAACTGGAGAGAGATTCAAAAAGAATTTTGACGAAAACTTGTACGGAGCGGAACAAATGAACGTATCATATAAAAGACAACCACAACCTGTAGATATTGCTGGTGAAAAGAAAGAATCAGGTGGATTGAAGAAAGGTTCTACCGCAAAGGCTCAGAAAATAATGAACCAACTTGAGTCAAAAGAAGATAAGAAGTCTAAAGTTATTTCTGAAGAGATGGAAAAGATGAAAAATCTTATCGGATACAACAGAAAAACACAATAAAAATTCACATTTATTTTATTTATATTATATTCTCCATAGATGAACTCTATGGAGAATTTTTTTAATTGGATAGTCAAACCAGTTCCCAATGACGAAGTGGTCATTTGGTTTAACGTGCACAATATGATTTATGAAAAAATTGAATTATACGGTGACATATTCAAATCATTGAACTATGTGATTACTGACACTTATATGGGTGATTCAAATGGCAATGCAGTTGAAACTAAAATAGTTTTATCTCAAGATGATAAAAAATCTCATTTTGATTGGTGTTGGGAGAAAATGATTGAAAATTTCAAGAAAGAAAATATAGTCATTACCTTAGATGGAGAGCATAAGGACTATTTGAAATCATTTTATATGGATACGTTTTACAATCAAAGTGAAAAGAAAGTTAAAGACTCTGTTCCAATATTTCTAAATGAGATATTCAATATGTCAAAACCATTTAGCAAGTCAGATTTAGATATGCTTACGGAGATTTATAAAATGATGGAAAAAAATGTTAAGTAGAAAAACCATACTCTATTTACACAGGGGCAAATAAAGTTATTTTTATCACATAAACAATAAACATTAATTAGATTAGAAATGGAAACATTAGAACAAATTAAAGAACTTACTGAACTATTGTCAGTTGATGCTGCTAAATTCTATAAAGGTAATAAAAGTGCGGGTACCCGTGCAAGAAAATCTGCACAAGAACTAAAAGCTTTACTTCAACAATTCAGAACTGAAGTTCTTGAACACAACAAAACCGAGAAAAATGCATAATATTAATACAATATATTTTTTTGTATTTGTGTTTACAGTATTAGTGTCACTAAGACACGCATTAAAATTTATAGGGGCCCTGTTAGAAAAAGAACCAAAACCTTTGGTTTACTCTAACAGGGAACTTATAATCTTAGGATTATCAATAAGTTACATCATTACCTACATATATTTATCATGAGTTTTTATAAAGAATTATTACCATTTGTTGAATATCTACACTCGATTAGGAAACTAAAAACTTACTTGAGTTTTGACATGGTTTTCCCTACTAAATGGTCTTTACCTAAAAGTATTGTTGAAGAAGGTCAGATTGTCGGATTTGAGGCAGAAAATCAAAACCTGAAAGGGATTTCATTTGTTTCTCCTATAGATGATTCTGAAGTTTCTAAGACTATGATAAAAATATCTAAGGTTATTAAGTTGAACAAAGAAAAAGAATTAAAAGAAAGATTATTCAAAGAAACTGTTGAACGATTGAAATCCACATTTGAAAAAACTGATTTAGATAAACTCCAAAATTTATATTTCGACTTCGATGATGGTGATGATACACCAGAATTAGATGTTGAATTGGATGATGACGATAATGATTCTGACTATGAGCAAGACGAACAGGAACCAGTCGATACTGAATTGGTTGGAAAGTGAAAAATTAAAAGATACCAAAGATATTGAGAATACTAAAAGAAAATATATTGAAGAGATTCGAGGTATCAAGAAAGAAGAATTGTTTAGAGTACCTAAAAAACTAACATTATGGCAGAAAATAAAGATAATAATTTTGGGGAGTTAGAAAAGTTGGCGTTAATTGCTGAGTCCTGTCAGACTATTTTTAGTGGTAAGGCGACCGTTGTGTTTGAGTTACCAAAGGGAGAATACACCAGTGTTATTAATCATTTTAGAGAGGTTGACAGACATCACAAACAATTTTCTATTGATATTTCAGGTACGGAATTTCATTTCATTTTGACTGAGGTAGAGTCGTAAATTTCCGATATAATATTTTTTTATCGATACCTGCAGATTCCAATAATGTATATAATGATTTCCTTTGTGTTGTGGAATAATCTTTTACAAACAAACAATCTCCTCTTTTGATTTTGAAAAAGTGTGAGGAAAGATTATCAACAAATCTTGAAGATTCACTTTCTGACTTTAATGTAAAGAGGTGAATCTTTTCATCTTCCTGAAGTACAATTTTATTGTTGAGGACTGAAATCATTTTCAAACCATCTCCCTTCAAATATTTTTTAATAAAAGCTTGTGTTGTTATTTTTTTCTGTTCCCTGATGTCGTAAATGGTTTCTTCTTTTTTGTAAGGGTTAATTTTAAATAAAGTCATACCATCCTCATCCAATTTCACTTTGATATTCCTTCCATACTCGTCAGTCATGTAAACTGGTATTAATTGTTTTGAACTCATTTCAACAATTCCAACTTCATACCTACATTCAGATCCACCTTCAACTTTAACTTCGAATAATACTTCATTTGATTCTTCGATTAATTTGTCATAAAATTGTTTTGCACGAGAGAATGTTATAAACTTCTTTATAATTTTTTTCTTTTTTTTATTCTTGAATAAGACTACCACGTAGTTCTCCATATATGAAAGATTACTATAAAATATTAGAAGTTGAAGAGAAAGCCTCTCAGGATGAAATAAAAAAGTCTTATAGAAGACTTGCGGCACAATACCATCCTGATAAAAATCCTCAGGGGGAAGAAAAGTTCAAAGAAATTGCTGAGGCATATGAAACTTTGGGTAACCCTGATAAAAGGAATGAATACGACAACCGAGGGAATAATCCATTTCAAGGTACCGCTTACGAACAAATGTTTTCACAAATGTTTGGTGGAGGGGTTCAACAACAGAAACGAAAGAGTGCTCCTGATAAGATTGTTCGGGTGCAAATTAATCCTATCGAATCATACAAGGGTGAGGAAAAGACTATTCAATACATGAAGGAGACTCATTGTAATGTATGTAGCGGGGCTGGTGGAGAACAACAAAAGTGTGGGTCTTGTAATGGACAAGGGTTCTTTATAAAATCTTTTGGTACTGGATTCATGACTCAACAAGTTAGATCCGCTTGTCCAACATGTGGAGGTAGAGGTTATACTTTGGTTCACAAATGTTATGGATGTGATGGTAGAGGAGCCAAACAAACCGCTGCGGATTTAAGATTTATGATACCTAAAGGAGTTGATAGCGGTCAGTATCTAAAAATAGAAAGAGCTGGTGATTTTAAGAATGGTGAGTATGGTGATTTGGTAATTCAAATTGAGGTCGTACCTAAGGACGGCTTTGAAAAGTTCAACAACGACTTAATCTATAACTTATTTTTGAATTTGGAAGATTTGAATAAGGATAAATATAATATTCCACATCCTGATGGCGAGTTGAGAATAGACTCTCCAAAGATATTTGATACTTCCAAACCTCTGAGACTGAGAGGTAAGGGTTATAATGGAGGGGATATGTATTTGAAATTGAACGTGAAGTTCGATAGGACTATTTAATCAAACCAATTAGTAATTCAAATATTTTTAGTGTACCGTAAATTGATGACCATAACAGATAGAAACCTGCCGCTATTGTGAAATATTGAGTTTTACTTGTTGGTTTTTGATTACATTTTTTACATTCTGCCATAATTATAAGTATGTTAAGTGAACAAATTCGTAGAATCCTTTATATGTACCTTGACGAGAAGGAACAAGGGAAATATAAAAAACCTCGTAAATATAGTAAATCCTATTGTGAATCGACACCATGCGATGAAATGGGATTCACACAGAAAGCATCCTGCCGTCCTTACAAAAATTGTTATAAGTAATTGCCTTTGTTGAATTTTTTTATTATCATTGGGTCATGATAAGTTATATTGGAGGTAAATCAAAAATAGGTAAGTGGATAGTGCCATTCTATCCAACAGACATGGAGACGTACGTAGAACCTTTTTCAGGTATGTTTTGGTGTTTTTTTAATATGGACTTGGACAAGTATCCAAACCTTAAGAAAGTCGTTTACAATGACTTTAATCCATTAAATTACAATCTATTCAAGTGTGTCCAAAACCCATCCGAACTTCAACGTGTGATGGATGAAATTGAAGTACAACAAGTTGGGGTAATCGATACCTCAATTGAACTTAAAGAAAAGTTTAATACGTTCCAATCTGAAATTTTTGGAGAGGGATTCAAAGTTGGGAACCGTGATTACCTAACTGCTGCGAAGTACGTTTATGTATTGTCTCAAGTCTTCAGCGGTAGTAAACCTGAAACATCTAGTTTCATTGATTTGAAAGGTAAGTACCGATCGAAATATCTTGCTTTCAGGGACAAACTTAGTAAAGCAAATTGGGTTGACCATTTTCTTAAAATTACTGACGTGGAGAACTTAGACTTCCAAGATGTAATTGAGAAATATGATTCTCCATCCACTTATTTTTATGTTGACCCACCTTATTGGAAAACTGAAAACTACTACAGTAACCATGATTTTGATAGGGATGACCATGAAAGATTGGCGATTGCATTGAATAATGTACAAGGTAAATTCAGTTTATCCTACTATGATTTTGAACTATTACATGATTGGTTTCCTGAAACCAAAAATAGATGGGAGAAAAAAGAATTCGCCAAGGCAGCCGCCGCCAAAAAAGGTACAAAACAAAATATGGGAGAAGAGCTGTTAATATTGAATTATTAATTATTTTTGTAATAACAATATATTTATTAATAAATTAAAGTTAAATGAAATTTACTTCGTTATTAAAGTCAATCATAGTTGAACAGTCAAGATTTGAGGTTTTGATGAACGCTTTAACTAAATCTGGTAAGGACAAAGAGGGCAATAAGTTAAGACCTAAACTTTCAAAGAAAGAGTTTGTTGATTTGGTATTGGCAGACCCAACAACTAGATTAAACAATGTGGACATAGAAACCGCAACTCCTGAGGAATTGGGTAAAATTAAAGCAGGAAGTTATGTTCCATGGTTGGTGAAACATTATTTGATACCAAAAACTGAGACAAGCCCTGGTGACTATACCTATGAAAAAGATGTAAAACGGGCGAAGGATGTTTTCATGGAAGACCTTTACAAGGTTACTGATGACCTCAAAAAATTTGATAGATTTAAGGCACGACTTCCTAAAGAGATGAGAGACATCAACAAGTTGACACCAAATCAACTTTATGATGCGGTTAAAGATTTTGATTTAACATTAGCGACTACAACAAAGGCTGAAAGAAAATCTGCACCTGTTCATCCAGGCGCAAAGTTGGTTTATGACGGGGAAAATTGGAGGGTTGTTGAAATTGAGGACAAAGGACAAGTAGGTAAGGAGGCGGCTTGTTTCTATGGAGGAAATAACCAAGAAACAAGATGGTGTACTTCAGCACCAGGAGCTAACTGGTTTGACAGATACATTAAAGATGGGCCTTTGTACGTGGTTTTCAATCCTAATGATACGGATGTGAGTCCAATGACAGGGTTACCTAAAGTAAGGTATCAATTCCATTTTCCATCTAATCAATTCATGGATAAAGATGATAGACAACAAGACCTAATTCAACTATTGAATGGACCTATGTCCGAATTGAAATCTTTCTTCAAACCTGAGTTTGCAAAAGGTATCGTACTCGGAGGTAAAGAATTGAAAATTGAAAGTTTAACTTCAGGTTCTGTTGGTAAATTCATTGCATTATATGGATTAGAGGATTTGATGGATAGTTTACCTAAATCTTTGGAAAGAATTCTAATTCAAAACAGAGATAGTAAAGACCCTATACATGTAGAATTACCCGAAGATATCGGCAAGCTTCAAAACTTGACGAATATTCTTACAGACAATATTACATTCTCAAAAGTACCTGATTCAATATGTAATCTTAAAAATTTGAATTTTTTAGCGATTACTAGAAATCCTGAATTAACAACAATACCTGATTGTGTTGCTGATTTACCAAATCTTATGTTTTTGAATCTAAAAGGATGTGACAATGTAAGAATACCTAAGAAAATAGAAGAAAAAGGTGATCCAATAGGCCCTAACATGTGGGATTTGGAATACATGGACAAAAGTGAAGATTAGTATTTCGTAAATTAATTTTAATTGATATGGTTGATGTTGAAATATACATGAATAACATCATTAAGTTTTTTAGGGAAAATCCTACGGACTTATTGAATCTGGTCCCCAAAGACAAGGAAGAATACTTTTATATAAAAATCAAAAAAGTGGCGATTGAAAATTATGAGAAGGGTGAGGACGTGAGCCTCACCCAATCTCAATTAATTGATGTCTGTTCCGAAATTAATCAGCCTGATAATCAGGTGGTTGAGGAACTTTCAAAAAATTTTATTCAAAAAACGAAATTTGGTTATCTTTTTTTGAATTGAGTTTGGTGAATTAAATTTATTATCATATCTTTGAATTCTAAATCAATAAGACATGATAACGACAGACTACCTCAAGAGAATCGCTCCCTCCGTGTTCACCACCTCTCCATCTCCAAAAATGTCAAACAAGTACACTTTTGTACCGACTTTGGATATTCTCGAAAACTTTGAGAATGAAGGATGGAAAGTATTCTCCGCTAAACAAAATGGTAGAGGAGATTACAATCAACATGAGTTAAGACTACGTAATGTGGAATTTCCACAGGTAGGAGATTCTTTGGTAGAGGCGATTATCAGAAACTCCCACAACGGAATGAGTACGTTCTCAGTAAGTGCTGGACTTCATCGATTAGTTTGTTCCAATGGTTTAACAGTACCAACATCCCTTTCGGATAAAATTTCTGTTAAACACATGAAGTTTGACATGGGAACAGTGAGACAAATCACAGACCAATTTGCGGAAAGACTGCTAGTAATCCAAAGGTCTGTAGGTAAGATGGAGACCACATTCTTGGATGAAGAAAAAGTGGTTGACTTTGTCACCAAAGCCACCTCAATCCGTTGGGAAAGTGGGTCAATCCCTAAAATCAAATTTGAGGACTTCCTTCGTCCTATCAGACATGAGGATTCAGGAAGTTCAGTTTGGACTACGTTCAACGTAATTCAAGAGAAGTTTGTTCGAGGGGGTTTGAGATACCAATCCGAAAAAGGAAGATTCACTTCGATGAAAGAATTGAAAAACTTCCAATCCATCAACAAGATTAATACTAATCTTTGGGAGTTGGCGGAGTCTTATTGTTAATTAAGTGGGGGGTTGATATCCCCCATTTTTTTTACTATAATTAAAATATGAAAGAAGAAATTTTCAAAGTTAATTATGAATCTTATACAACGGTTGTGCACCACGATACTGTTCCTATCACTTTTCCTCACTCAAAGAACAGATATTTTTTCGAGGAAGAAACTGAGGCGGATGTTTGGGACCAATTACTTAATACAAATGATAAAGCAACCTTATCAAAAAAATCTGATGTTTATTTAGAAAATTTTGTTTCCAATGTTGAGGAGGACTTTGTGTTACACTACGGAAATCCTTTAGCCAGGGTACTCAAATCTTATTTGATGATTGTGGTCGAACGTGATGGGGATAAGGTCTCTATGAAGGTCTTTAATGGGTTCCGGCAAAGAAGAGTTGGAAACAAGTGGTTCAAAGTTGTTCGGAACGTGGACTATATTACCGTCAACACCAAAACTGGTGATGTATACTCAGGATTTCTACACAATTATCAAAATAAGAAGAAAGTACGGAAAAAACTTAACAAAAATTATTTCTTAAACGAACCGGCATCAAATATTGGATATGTTATAAGAGATAAGATATGGTCATATTCGCATAACTCTATGGAGGTTGCTGTGGACGCAACATCAAAATTTATGAATGAGATTGATGGGAAAGGATTGTTTAGTGAGTTTAGTTTGGATAAAAGATTATTTAAGTTTTATTTGGATAAAAAAGGGATTAAGTATCCAAACAATTTTCTGTTGTATTCTTCCAAATTAGTTGGCCCAATCTTTAGAAAGATACTCAAAAAGAATGACAATCGACTGGTGGATGCGTTTATGATACATAATGGATTGACTGGAAAGAAATTGAAAAAATGTCTTCATAGTTGCAAAGGACTTAACTTGAACTTGTACTTGATAGCAAGAAAATTATTCGGTGATGATTGGATTAATCAGGATGATGATTTTATTTTACAAACTTTGAATTCTGAGTTCAAAATCAATGATACAAATATTCCCGCTGAGTTTGTAAATGTAATTGGTAAAGATGAACTACGTAGAGTATTCAATTTATTCAAGAAAGTATATTTTGAGGAAATGCTGGACACCTATACATTCATCGACCACATTCAAATTTATACCCAATTAAAAATGTATGGTGAAACTGATTTGAGGTGGATGAGCAATGATGTGGATATCTTTAGAAATGAACATTTGGATTGGTCTGATAAATTAACATTCTATAAAAATGGTCACTATGAAAGGATTTATCCTATCTATTCTTACGAACATTTGGAACAACCATTGGGAGAGTATTATCCTGTATTATTGGATGATTCAATATCATATAATGAAGAGAGTTCCGCCCAATCAAACTGTGTAAAAACTTATATTGGTAAGTCGTCAAATATAATACTATCTTTAAGAAAGGGTTCAAGATATTCTGAGGAAAGGGCAACTATTGAATATGAGTTATATCGAGAGGATGATAAGGTTAAATGTCGTAGAGTACAAAGTTTGGGGAAATACAATGGGAAATTATCAGATGAATGGACGCACTGGCTATTGAAATTGGATTTGAAAATGTTATATCACGTAAACGATGACAGATTTGAACCTGTAAAAATAACCAAAAAGTGTTATAATGGCGCTTTCTTTGAATCTGGATCGTATTGGGGTGAGGATGGTTTTTTGAAATGGGATAATAAAATAAAGGAAGTACAATACCCTGAAATCGAGGGCCCTCGTACATTAGACTTTCAATAACTATGATAAAAAAACCAAAATTTATAAAGAATAATGAAAAATATTCAGGAGTTTTTTCCAGTTTAAGATTGGATTTTCCTGACCATTCTATTCATAAATTCATCGATAATAAAAGTTTAGAAGTCGTTTGGAGTGAGGCATTCACAGGTGTTATTAATGTAAAAATTGAATTCAATAAAAAAATTTATAAAACAAAACAGGGATTTTATTTATATTTATTGTTAGGTGAAGTTGAATCGAATTTGATTGTTTATTACAATCAGAGTCAATACAGCGAACTAACAATTTTTATGCAACAACTATTAAAACAATTTAACAAATACGAAACATAGTGATATTTATTATTAAACAGCACTAATGAGCGTAGAAAAAGGTAAAATATATAAAATAACGAATAAAATAAATGGATTAGTATATGTCGGATGTACTATCAATTCTTTAGAGAAACGATTCTATGAACATTTATATAGATGTTTTAAAACCGACTATCAATCAAAGTTATATAATTCAATAAAAAAAAATGGTAAAGAAAATTTTGTAATTGAATTAATTGAGGAGTGTGATTTATGTGTTATTTATGAAACTGAAAAAAAATACATTGAAGAATTCGATACCTATCATAACGGATTAAATTCTACTTTTGGAGGAGAAGGTACTTTGGGGTATAAACATTCTTCGGAAATTAAAAGAAAAATTTCAGTAAATACTAAAAATGGTAATTCCCATAAGGGTAAAACATACGAAGAATTATATGGAGGTAGTGCCGACGAACAAAAACAAAAAAGACGATTGTCGGTCAAGAGTAGATGGGAAGAATTAAATAAAGAGGAAAAAGATAGTAGGTCATTAAATATAAAAACATCGCTTCAAAAAAAATCAAAATATGGTATCGACTTGGTAAAAAAGATTAAAGAACAAATAAATAATGGGTTAAAAGTAAAAGAGTTTAAACAAAATTACCCTCAAGTTAGGGTAGGTTTTTTTTATGAATTAAAAAATGGTAAAAGTTGGACTAATATAAAATAATTATGGAAATTTCACAAGAAGAATTAAAACAAAAAATTAAAAATGGGGACAAAATTATAGTTGATTTTTGGGCAAAATTTTGCGGACCGTGCAAAATAATGAAACCGACTTTTGATAAGATATCAAAGGAATTACAGGAAAACAATTCCAAAGTTAAGTTATTTACAATGGATATTGAAAACAATATGGACTATATACAAGAATTAGGTATTAGAGGTGTCCCAACAATTAAAGGGTTTTCAAACGGAAATGAAGTTTTTTCGGAAGTTGGACTTAAACAATCTGACACAATTTTAGATATGGTTAATAAATTAAAAATATGAAAGATTTGAATGTCATTATTTATACCATGAAAGGATGTCCTTTTTGTGTCGACTTCAAAAAAATGTTGAAGGAAGAAGGAGTTGAATTTTTCGATAGAGATATCGACGAGTATAAAGATGAGTACGACATTTTCAGTGAAATAACTGAAAATGATATGATTCCAGCATTATTAATTATTGAGGGTAGTGGGAAGGATTATAAATCCTTCCTATACACACCTGAAAAAAATTATAACGAGTTGACCGAAGCACTTCAAATAATCAATGAGCATCGAAAGAATGCTGGGATTATTTAGAAAATAATAAAGTCCTTATTTTTCTTTTTAATAAAAGAATATTCCTCAAGTGGATTTGTGAGTTCAATACTCCAATCCACTTTTTTCATTTCAGATGATAACCAAGACATATCAAAATCGAACACATCTAAGATTGCCGATTTCAAAGTCTCATCTTCGGAGTTTTTGTCTACATTAAAGATTGATACGATATTGTCATTATCATCATCTTTATCCAAAGACAGGTTAAAAATAATGGATGAATCTGTGTAGTTAGCTGGAATACTATAAAAAATATGTTTTCCGTAAAGATAGATAAGTCTTCCTTGACTCAATGAATATCCATGAGGAAATTCGGATGTAACAATTAATTCATCATTAGATACTTCTGATGGATAACAACTGAAATCAAATGATGACTCACTTGATAAGAATTTTTCTATTTGGGTCTTATGGTAAGAACAGTTTTCTGACTTATGTAAGATGAACTCCAAATTTTTTACTTTAGATATCTTACAATCATATTCAATTAAATCTATTGTATGGGAGATTGGTGTCTCAGGTTCGTATTTTTCGTTAAACTCTTTTGTTATTGAACTGATATCCAAAATTTCTTTATGGGAGGTCTTACCTTTTATAATAATGAAATTTTTACAATCTACTACAGAGAAAATTGATTCTTCTGTGTTTGGTATTTTGGTTAGTAGATAGTCTGAAAATAAATTTATTGTATAAACCCTACTGTTAGTCTTCTTTAATATCATTTAATTAACTGATTTGTTGAATGATAATAAATTGTGCTTACAAAAAGAATAGAATAATTAGATGTAATCGGTGAAAATTTCATTAATATTATCTTCGACCTGTCTATAATCAGCATATTCTGGAGGATGGACATTTAAACAATCTTGTTCATCTTGAACTATTGGTATGTAATCACCCCAATATTCTAATAATCCACGAGATCCTCGATTCTTATTTGAAATTAAATAGTCTAAGATTATTTCGTCAAAGTTTGATGCAACAGGAACTCTGAAACGTTGTGTCATGGTATCTTTTTTGAAACGGTGTGGTTTTGAATAAAATTCACCATTACCGTTTATATACTCTTGTAATTCACTAAAAATGTTTTCATATGTTTCACTCTCATATGCTTGGTTATAAGCATTCCTGTGAATGGATTCTAATTCGGATTTTAAGTCTTCAAGATAAGTATCCAAAAGGTGATTCATTGACTCCTTGTCGTCTATGATAGTCTGTGCCGTTATAGAATCATTAATTGTAACGTACTCAGGATGTCCTTGTTCTCGAGCAATGTCTTCTAATTCGATAGTTCCAGTTTCTATTTTTTGACCTTTGAGGTTTTCGACGATATATTCGCGAAGATGTTTCATATTTTTTGGGTTCAGTCCTTCAATGACATCACGATAAACACTATCAGTTGTGTCCTCGTAGAGGTAAAGATCGTTTTCCCCCGATAGAATATCTTCAACATAACCTTTTGAGAGTCCGTTACGGGAACCTTCACAGAAAAAATTTGATAATTCAGACCTATCATCCAAATCCAAATAAATCGTACCATTTTCATCAATGTCAACATCGGACAATTTATCTACGACAAATTCATGAAATCTTTTACGGTCCCTACCATAAAGCCAAATTAACAACGAATTCTGAACCTCCGTGTTTTCAATATCGATTTGAGAAATTAATCCTCTCTTATCCAATACGGTAAAAAATGTGTTCCAATCACCGAAAAAAAGTTCGGCGTCAAACTCACCATCATTGAACTCGTCTATTATTTTTTGAAAATCCATATCAATAAATATAAAAAGGGACAAAAAAATTGTCCCTTTTTATATATCCCTTTTACTTAAACTTATTTAGAAGTTTTATTTACGTTATAATACTTCTCTACAGTTTTCTTAATTGCCGCCTTAACACTTTCATTCTGCTGTTCTTTCACTGCTTGAGTTACTTGTTGTTGCTGTTGTGTTTGAGGTTGAGCTTGATTATTGTTTTTGCATCCGCATCCCATAGTGATGATAATTTAATTTGTTTATGTCTATAAATAGTTCCTTACTTTAATTATATTGCATAAAGATATTTATTAAATAAAAACCGATGAATTTTTTAGAACAAAATCAATCCGCTGACGATAGAACCAAATTATACATGGAAAATAATCCCTCACTAAAATTGAGAGCCGAACTTCTTTTGAGTTGGTTGAAAGATGTTGGAGAGGTGGACGAAGACACTACATTGGAAGATGTTATTTTCGTTGGTGATTACTACGATTTGGATAGATTCAGTGTTGAAGGTTCTGAATATGCGGTGGGAGATGATTATCACACTCAAAGATCCGCCGAACAATATATCAGGGATATGATAGATTCAGAAGGGGTATCTGTATTCAATCAAGATTTCCTCAAAAGTCACTTGGACACTAAAGGAGTCATGGAATACGCCCAAGATTTTTATACTGATGATGTTTATAACTACGCTGAAGCATATTTTGATGATAAGGATAGGATGTTGTCATCTAAACAACAAGAACAAATCGAAATTTTGACAAACAAACAAAAAAGATTAGAAAATGGTGTAAAACAACTTCAAAATTTCATGGAGAAAGGGAATGAAGATTTTTATTCATCCAAAATATCTGAGTTCGAAGAATTAATTGATGATTATACTTTAGAAATTTTGGAAATAAGATCAGACCCTCAAGGAGATTTTCCCGATGAATTAATCGATGATATGATTGAAACCAAATTACGAGAGGTCAAAGCTGATCCTTGGGAATTTATAGGGAATTTGGATTTAGATTATGAACAATTTATAGATGTTGATAGTCTAATAGAGGAAGCGATAGACATGGACGGTTATGGACATTACTTAGGAATCTATGATGGGGAGGCTCACGAAGTTAGATATGCTGGTATGTTATTTTACATAATGAGAATTGATTAATAGTTTATAACTATTATAATTTCACTATGGGTAGAAAGAAAAAGATATCATTCAAATTAAATCCAGAATGGATGTTCAAAGAACCATTGGATTTTGAGTACAACAAATATACCTTGTTGGACTATCTACAGAAATGTGACCAAGGTTTTGATAAGTTTGAGTTATACCCAAATTTTGTGGAATTGTCATTACATCTTGCAAATATTCAGTCAATCTCAAAGGAGAATACACTTTTGTTAACTGACAAGAAATTCGAATCTTTTGACGATGAGATACTTGTTAAAGAATTAACTCCAAAAAAACCAAGACAATTAACTGAAAAAGAAGAAACTGAATTAGACAAAACTCTGAGGTTTTCGGGGCCAAAACTATTTGATGCCTTCAACATTGCCAAATCAATATGGAACATTGCATTCGAATCAATTGATTTGTACCTTCGTAAAAACAAAAACAATTTAGTATCAGGTTTAGGATATATTTTTTTCTATCGAAAGTCCGAAGAAAAATTGTATGTTTGGGAGTATGAAATTAAACCTGATAAGAAAGACAAATCTACAAACCGAACATATTTGGGATTGATTTCTGAAGGAGGAATTGATGAAAAAACTTTGACAGAAATTATAGAAAGTAATTCAAAATGGAACCAAACTGAATTTTATAAGAATTTACCTATATTTGAAATTAAATGTTCTCAGAATTTCCCGTTTCAAGAAACAATGGTTCCGATTATCAAACGAAAAATTATGTCTTATATTTTTCAAATGGTTAATTTTGAGAAGACAAACAACTTTGACTCTACAAATTAAAATTCTTATATTTTTCGAAATGAGTTTCAACAAGAGATGGGTGATTCTTGACCAATGTGTCTCAGCCCTTAAAGAAGGTAAATTAAAAGAATATTACGGCAAGAGTGAAATGTTACATTTCGGAGATACCATTTGCGTATTGATTTATAATCTATATCTTGAGGGAAAAACTGATGAAGAAATTCTAAAATTAATTAAACTATAAAAAATGAAAGTTATGAATAAAAATTTAATCAAAATGTTAAAGACCTCGGCTGAGGCAGATAAGGCAAAAGCACTATTAACTTTAGACCTATTGGGCAATACTGGTGTAGGTATTGGTGACCACTCAACAAAAGACTTTTATGAGAATGCTGAAGAAGCTCTCCGTATGTTGGCAGATGCTGATGAACGACTTGAAACTATTGAACAATATTTTGGAAAAAATTAAAAAAGGACTCAAAAAGATAGAATGGTTCATTGATATCTATTTTGTTTGGATGTTATATAGTCCAAGTAAATACGATAGATATAATGAATACATCGGAAAAAAGTGGGGAAAAAACAATGAGTAAAGAAATGGTAAATCATCCTAACCATTATGGTGGTGAAGAGAATCCGTACGAAGTTATTAAGGTTTGCGAGGCTTGGGAACTTGATAAAGATGCCTATCTATTCAACGTAGTTAAATACGTTGCTAGATCGGGTAAAAAAGACCAATCCAAAGAACTTGAAGACCTGAAGAAAGCTGCATTTTATTTAGGTAGAAAAATCAAAAATTTGGAAAAATGATAATTTGGTTAACAGGACAACCTGGCTCAGGTAAAACAACCCTATGTAAACAAATGATGTTGAACATGGGTTCGGAGGTATTTCATATAGATGGTGATGATTTGAGGGATTTATTTGATAATAAGGATTACTCTGAAGTTGGACGTAGAAAGAATATTGAACTTGCACAACAAATCTCAGAATATCTTCATAACAAAGGTAAACACGTATTTGTTTCCTTGGTGTCACCATATAAAGACCAAAGAGATAAGTTCAAATCAAAGATGGGGGGTAATATTATCGAAGTTTATGTTCACACCACTGAAATTAGGGGAAGAGAAGATTTTTTTGTAAAAGACTATCAACCACCAACTGAAAATTTTATTGATATTGATACTACGAATGTTTCAATTGATGATTCTGCAAATATGATTTTGGAGTTTATAAAAACAAATTAAAAACAAAAATGAAAAAGATACACGTTGAAGGAGATCCTAAGTTAAAAAATACTGGTGGGAAACAATATTCTATGTTTGTGGGCAGATTTCAACCCTTTCACGGGGGACATAGGTGGATCGTGAATGAAATATTAGATGAAGGTAAAAATGTTCTAATTTGTATTAGGGACATTGAACCTGACGATAAAAATCCTTATACTTCACAAGAGGTTGAGAATAGAATTGCTGGAGAACTTATAGACTTAATTATGGATGGTAGAGTTAGAGTTATGATAATACCTGATATTGAATCGATAAACTTCGGAAGAGGAGTTGGATACGATATTATAGAACATATTCCACCCCAAGAAGTTAGTGATATTTCTGCGACCAAAATTAGAGAACAATTAAGAAACGAAGGTAAATTACGATGTTAGAAACAAATAGGATTATAAATGGAGATTGTGTTGTTGAGATGGGTAAATTACCTGAGTCAATAATTGATTTAATTGTTACCTCTCCACCTTATAATGTCGGTATTGACTACGATAGTCATGACGATAACCAATCGATGGAGGAATATTGGAAATTTACCGAAAAATGGGTGGGTGAATCATTTCGTGTTCTTAAAGATGATGGAAGGATTGCAGTCAATATTCCATATGAAATTAATGTCCAAGATAGAGGTGGTAGAGTATTATTCATGTCCGAATTTTGGTCTGTAATGAAAAAGGTTGGGTTCAAATTTTATGGACTTGTTGACCTTGATGAGAATGCTCCACACAGAAGTAAGACCACCGCTTGGGGGTCTTGGATGTCTCCATCTTCACCTTACATTTACAATCCAAAAGAATGTGTAATCCTTGCTTACAAGAAAGATAGGATTAAGAAAGTTAAAGGGGAACCTCAGTGGGCTGCGGAAGTTGTTGATGTTGAACAAGAAGACGGAACAATAAAGAAGAAAACCATTTATCAAGATGAAGATAAGAAAGACTTTATGAGTTTGGTGTATGGTCAATGGGAATATTTTGCGGATACAAGACAACAAACAAAGGCGACTTTTTCAATGGATATCCCGACTAAAGCGATAAAAATTCTTACCTACAAGAATGATATAATTATGGATCCATTCACAGGCAGCGGTACCAGTTTGGTTGCGGCAGAAACGTTAGGACGCAGATGGATTGGAATCGAACTCAGTTCAAATTATTGTGAAGTGGCAACTAATAGAGTACAACATTTTATTAATCAAAAAAAACAAAAGGTTTTTGATTTTGAATCCAAAACTTAAAAAGGTCTTCAGGACCTTTTTTTTGTTTATTGTTATATTTATGAAGATGAAAGAAGAATTAATTAAAAAATTGGTACAAGTACAACTTCAATGGAAGTTTTTACATTGGCAAACATACGGAGATGCGAAACATAAGACTTATGGAAAGATTTATGATAAGATGGGGCCATTAATTGATGACTTTACAGAATCGATGATGGGAAAATATGGAAGACCAGAATTCGAGCCTGAATTTGCGTTGATGTTTCAAGACATTTCCTCCATTAGTATACAAAATTTTATGGATGGGATTACCGAATTTTTAGTTGGTTTTTCAGACCAATTGGATACAAGATATGACACAGATTTGTTGAATATCCGTGATGAAATGTTAGCTACGATAAACAAATCAAAATACTTATTAACCCTAAAGTACTAATCATGACAAAAATAATTAAATTGACTGAGTCTGACTTGACAAGGATTGTTAAGAAGGTTATTTCTGAACAAAGTATAGAACGTGAAATTACACAGAAAATTCAAGCTTTTTTGAATAAAAAAATGAATGCGGGATTGGAGTTGGATGGTAAAACTGGACGGAATTCAAAGACTGCGGGGGCTATTTCGAAATATCAATCTTCTATTGGGGTATTTCCTGCTGATGGGGTTTGGGGTCCTGACACATATTCAAAAATGCCTGAAAAAGATAAAATAATGTTGAGAGACACTGTTGTTGAACAAGGTGGAGTTTGGAAAAATTTCCTTAAATGGTTCAATCAAACTTTTCAATGAAAAAAATATTAAAAGAAGGTGGAATTAGGGATATCAAAGAATTAAGTAAAAGATATCCCAAAGCAGAAATCTATTTCCATCAAGATTTAGATGGTGTAACTACTGCGATTGCGATGAAAAAGTACCTTGAAAACAATGGTATCGATGTTGTCGACACTCACGTAATTCAATATGGTGATAAAGAATTTGCAGTGAAAAAGAATGACGCTCAGGGTGATACAATGCCAGTACTCGTAGACTTTGCACATGGAAAACCAATGTTCGTTATTCACACAGACCATCATGATAGACAGGCTGGTGCTGAAGATACAAAGTCTACATCATTTCGACAATCTCGATCTAATGTTGCAACAATATCACAGGTTGTTTCACCAAAAGACCTTTTTCCATCATCAGATATATTGTTAATTAATACAGTTGACTCAGCGGATTTTGCAAGACAAAACCTAAATCCCGAAGACGTAGTTAATTATCTTTACCGATTCGATAAGGAAACATCACTCCAAGGAAATAAGATGTTGTTAGGATTGGTTATTAACAAACTATTATTGGCATTCAAGAACAAACCTGGTTTCTTGGAGATGTTGGTTATGGATTCACAACCATCTCTGATGTCTATTTTGAACAATATTAAAAATTGGATGAAATCAGCAGGTGCTCCATCACCTGAACAACTACAGAAAAATGCGGAAGATTACACTCAGCAAATGAAGTCATTCCCAACCGTAACGGATAATATTATTTTCCAATATGGTGGAGGAAGTATGTTCAAGCCAGGTTCTTATGATAGATACACTCCATATAAGAACAATCCTGAGGCTGATTTTTTAATTATGGCATGGCCGATGGGACTTGTACAAGCATCTTGTAATCCATTCAAAAAGGATAGAGAACTCAAAGGTGTTAATTTGGGTGAAATTGCTCAGGAAGTATTGAGTAAGTGGGAGGAACAATTGAGACAAAAAACCGTTCCATTATCAACAATAAAGTGGGTTAGCGAAACAAGTGTTGGACCTGAGAGTATTGGATTCACATTCAAAGATTTTAAGGCGTTGTATGGGGACAAAATAATGTTCATGGATAATGGCGAAAAAGTCATGAGTAAAATTGAGTCTATGATGGAAAAACCTTTCAAGAGTTTGACTGAAGATGAGATGAAAATTTTGGATAAAATTGGAGTCAATGCTTGGGATTTGATACAATCTAACTCAGGTGGACACAAATGTATCACAAATATATCAGGGTTAAACTATCTTGGTAGAAGTACAAGACCTCCTCAAGGTGGATACAAGTATAATGATTCAGAAGATAGTCCAACGGTTAAATTTACAAAAATGATTGCAAACCAATTCCAAAAAATTTTGAAGGAAAAAATAGCAGAGTCTAAAACAAGTAATTAACTGTATCTCCAGGTTTGATATCTAACTTTTGACAAGCACCTCCACGTAATTCTAATACGATATTCCCATTACCACAATAAGAAGGGCAATCATCTTGAAGACACGGAGGACAATCATGATGGATGTTGACAATGACATTATTTTTTATTATAATAATGTCTAAAGGTATAATACAGTTTTTCATCCAAAAACATTGTTCCTTTCCTCCCATTAAAAACAACATACCTTGTTTGATATGGGAAAATCTTTTTCCCATCATCCCAATTTGTTGAGAACGTGGGTCTAAAAGAGTAATAACTTCGAATCTGTGATTATTTATTGAAACATCCATAATTATAAATACAAATTAAGTTGAAATGTACTCAGGTGTAATACTAAAATGCAGAGATAAGTTCTTACTATGTAAGCGTAATGAAAATCAATCTCATCCGAATCAATGGTTCATTCCCACAGGTAAAATCGAGCGGGGAGAAACTCCGAGAGAGGCTGCGGTTCGTGAACTGTTTGAGGAAACTGATTTTGAATTGTCAGAGAATGATATCGATTTCATCGGTACTATTCCTGTCATAGAAAACGGTGAAAAATCAGATAAAGATTTTATTTATGTTTTTATTTCTGAATTGAGTGATGAAATATTACCTGATTTGGATGCTGCATCAGATGGACATGAACACAGTAAGTGTGGATATTTTACTTTAGAAAAAACAAAAGAGTTGGGGTTAGAGTCAAATTTGAGAACAATATTGAAAAAATATTTTTCTGATAATTGATTTTTTGTAAAAATGTCCTATATTTATATTACTGAATCGAGAGATTCAACACCCCCACAAAATAGTTTCACTACAATTTGATTTTGAAAAAGAGAATTGTTATCTTTGTGAAACATTTGTCCCACAAATGAGAATTCGAGAGAAAAGGAGTTCGTGGGACTTTTTTGTCGAAAGTTCTTAAAAAATATATCGCAGGATAGAGCAGTGGAAGCTCGTCAGGCTCATAACCTGAAGGTCGAAAGTTCGAATCTTTCTCCTGCTACATCGTGAGTTAGAGAACCGGTTATCTAAACGTTAGTTCGTGAAGAGCCATACGTCATACTAACTCACAAAACTTGAGATAAATTTTATTTTTATTCTCACCCCTACTAAAAAAAGTAGGGGATTTTTTTTTTATTATTGTAGGAGTTTACTATATTTGTAAAACAAACGACGAAGATATGAATATGGCATCCCACAACATCAAGATTCAACACGAAAAATTTGGAGTCCTTTTGAATGAGACCTTTGTGAATGGTACTCAGTTCAAACTTTTCCTTAAAATGATTCAAGGAAGTATTGAGTTGAAAAACGATTTGACGTTTTTCAATGGTGTGGATTTCTTTGTTCACGTACCTTATAAACACTTGGTGGATTCCATCATTACCACGAATGTGGATAGTTATACATTAGCGGAACATCTTATTAATAAATCTAAAATCGAAGCGGAGGTCACAAAATGATTACAATCGAAGACATAAAGAAATTTTCAAAACCTCATCCGAGTGTTGATGGAGGTAGAATGACAAACATATTCAACAACAAATATGAATTGTCTATTATTGGTGGTAGAAAAGGATTATATGGAGATTTCGATAAGACCTTCGAAGTTGCAATCTTCGATACAAAAGATAGAAATTTTGTTACACGTTATTTCTTTCCTGAACTCGATGATGATGTTATCGGTTATATGAAAGCTGAAAAGTTGGAGGAATTGGTTAACTCTATTTTCAGAAACAACGGTTTCCAAGTCCGATAAAACTTGGTGGTGGAAGTTGTACAAAACCTGTACAGCCCTATAAAGGAGACTTCGGTCTCCTTTTTCTATTTCAAATAATCTAAATCTCGAATGTATCTATTCCGTGGTCTGATGAGCATGTTTTTTTGTAAGTACATTTCAGGTTCGTTAGAGTAATCAAGACAGTACATTTGGTCTTTATCTATATTAAGTTCGGATGATTCGTCCCATCTAGTTAACTGTAAATAATCGTCGCTTAACCTGAGAAATTGTGTCAAAGACATAACGGGTTCTAATGTCTCAGCACGTAATTCACAAAGATCTTGAATTTGTTTGTTCCAAGTTGCGATGAAATAAATCTCATAGGATACTTCATTTTCACTTTCTATTTCACCTTCTCCTCCACATGTTTCACAAACTGTTTCTCCCTCCCTCCTACATGAAGGGCAAACTATATCTCCTCTACCTTTACATTCATTACATTCTTCAAAATAATCTTCGACAAAATCATGAGATAATTCACCAGCACCATCACATCTTGGGCATAGAACTGAACCATCACCTTTACATTCTTGACACAAAATTGTACCCGCCCCCGCACACGATTCGCATTCTTTTATTGATGGTTCGTTGTTGGTTACTAAAAGTTGTATGAAAGATAAATTGTTAATCATTTTTTCACCTAATTTCAAATCTCCAGTTTTCTTGAGTGAATAGATGTATAATGTCAATTTGATTATATTGTCAGGGCCTAAGTAATAGAAGTAATCACTTTGGGTTTCGGCAATCTTTCTAACGTCGTAATAAACTTCACCAGGGTCATCGTAATGTATCACTAAACCTTGAAGTTTGGTGGCGGTTTTTTTTATTTTCTCATCCATAATTTAATCTTTGTCAGGGTAATGAACTAAAAAAGAAATAGTAAAAATATGTTTATCTTCAATCTTATAATCAATTTGATCGATAAAAGATTCGACCACAACTTTCTGAGATAAAGATAATTTTCTTTCAGGGGTGACTGTAACTTTGGATACAATTTTTTCTATTTTTTCTATCATTTTAGATATATCTGCGGCAAATCCGGGCATCTGAGAATTGATTACCCCAAAGTAGTCAAACTTAATGAATAATTGATAACCACTGTTTCCGTCATAAAAATCCACATCCAAATCCAATATTTCGAATTGTCGATTCGATTCTTCTCCGATTAAATATTTTAATTTTTCTGATAGTTTTTTTATGTCAATCATATTGATAAATATATTTATTTTTTCTTTTTGCTGAATTATGTTTTGAATATAAAAATATATTATGTCATTTCAAATCATTGTAACTGAAAAAGAAATCTTAGAAACCCCAAATTATTTTGAGTTGGGTAAGTTAGTAAACAACAAATATTGGCAAGCAAAAAGGGACTTAGAAGGACCTCAAATTGATGATGAACATGTTGGTCTAACTATTAATGAAGATGGACTGGTGACTTCTATAAATCGTCCTGATGACTATGACACTTGTGTTGTGTGTGGGAAGAAAAGTCCATACTTACGTTCTACACATATTGATATGAGGTTTTTTTATGTGGAAGGGTCTGGTCAATTATGTGAAGATTGTTATAAGAAATAATCTAACTTATCACCCTTTTTCAAATTATCTTCAGATGGTGTATGGGAGAAAAATAATTAATAAGTTTTTTTATTTGAATATTTTCTTTATCTTTAAGAATTAATTCTCACATAGATAAAGAAAATGAAAAAATTCAAAATTTCGGAAGCGGCGTTACTTTTGCTAGTAATCGTCCTGATTGGTATATCAGAATATTATTTTGTGATCGCCAACGAACCACTCAAAGCAATCTTCATTGGGTTGTGGTGCCCAACTATTTTAGGTTTTGTTATGATTTTTAACCTCAAGAAACGAAATGGATAACATTGAAATTGTAATTTTATCTGTAGTTGTGATGATTGCCTTTTTGGTTTTCATTATTACTTCTATTAAAGAATTCTCAAAGATGGAGAAAGAAGAGTACACATACAATCCCACTCGGAAAAAGTTTGGTAGAGACGCTGTGTATGATATGATTGAACGATTGTTTGATGATACTAAACAAACAAAAAAAGATAAGGTTAAACTAATTAAAACACTTGATAGAACCATATCTGATATGGAATCAGATGGTATGTATTTTTCTGATGAAGTAAAGGAGAAGTTGGAGAAAGAAAGAGAAGAATTGTTTTGTGAGTATAGTGGATTACCATCACCTAAAGCATATGAGACCAACCAATTATGAAAAAAGAAATAAAAGTTGAAAACAGAAAATCAACGTTTGTTGATTTGGAAGATTTTTGTCACCATTCATTAGGTGATAGAAAAGGTAAAGGTGATTTTTTGGAAGTCACTGAATGGTCAAATGGTGATGGTTATGATATACATATCGAGGACGTGAACGGCCCACTTCGATTTATGTTGACTTGGGGTCAGTTCGAAGCCATGAAAAAATGTATTAAATCAATTGACAAATCACACAACACCAAATAATATTTGGTGAAATACAACTATTTATTTAATTAGTAAATAATAACAAAATATGAACGTAAGAAGATTAGAATCGGACACAAGAATGAGGTTTTTTTTAGCGAACAATCCAATTGGAGAGTTGATTAAAGTTGTTACAGATAAGTGTAAAAAAATTGAAAGTAAAAGACAAAAAGACACTTCTAAATAAAATAACAATATTTCATAATATTTATACCTGATGAAAGTTTGTATCAAAAGTCCAAAGTCAGAAGTTAATCAGGAACAATTAGAGGTTATTTCTTCATTTATTAAATTTCTACAAAGCCAACTCCCACTGTCTTCAGATGTGGAGGTTAACCTTACTGGTGACCAATCCACCACAGGTACCACAGGTGTAAGAATGCCAGGTAGTAAAATGTATATCTTGGCTAAAGGTAGAATGCTAATTGACATCTTGAGAACCATATCTCATGAATGGGTTCATGAATATCAATATCAAGAGATGGGATTGGAGGATAAGAAAAAGATACAAGACATTGGAGGACCTGAGGAGAACATGAGTAACGTTCTCTCAGGTATTTTTATTAAGAAGTTTGACAAACAAAATCCTGATTTTAAAGAGAGGCTTTACGAAAGTAAGAAAGGGGTAAAAAAGGATTCAATCGATGATGAAATAGAAGAAATCGAAAGAACGGTGGAGGATTTATCGAGGAACCATGGGGTTGATACATCAGTTGAAGATGTTGTAAAGGCATTCAGAAACGGTATTGAAATTGAAATTCCTTTTGAAGTGTGGAGAAAATTGGAAAACACACATTCCAATGAAATCAAGATGGGAGAAATGGATAAAGTAAGGAAAATTGCTAAAGAATTCAACAAAACCAATCCAACTAAATTAGCTAAAGCACTATTAGGAGGGGATTATTATAGACCAATGATACTTAAGTTTGGTAATAGATATTACTTAGTTGCGGGGAACACAAGACTTTCAACTGCAGCAGCGTTAGGGATGACACCCATGGTTTTGATTGGTGAAATTTAACTTTTTACTATTTTAAATTCTTCGTAAAACTCAGGATAACTTTTTAAATATCCTTCAAGTGTTTCATCATCATAATCAATATCCTCAGCATTCCAATACCAATATAGATTTTTATCAGGTTGAAATCCATAATACTCGTGATTATCGTATTGGCGTACACAAATTTCATCGGCATACTTATGTTGACCAACACAAATGAAACCCGAAGTAATGTCTTTTATAATGTTAGACTCTCCGTAAGGAATGTGTCTGTTGTTAATCCAATTCAACCTTTCAATTAATTTTTGATAAAACATATTGGCTGACCCCCATCTTACGGAGGAAAAAAATATAACACAATCTGACTCGAATAATTCTTTAGAAATTTTCCATAATTCATCGTCAGGGTTATGTAGAGAAGCCCAACATCTGTGGTAACCTGAAGGATTTTTTTCTTTGTCTTTAAGTAATGCTTGTTTTATTCCACATTTATTTCCATCTTCTCTTGATACGTTTCCTTCACAGGGATGAATTACTAAATCAGGAACGTTAATAATTGTCACATTATCCAATTTTTTTGACATTACTTCTGATAAAATGGTAGACTTAGGAGATTGGGTTTTTAGAATATTTTTGTATCTATTGGAGCAAGTCAAAAATAATACTTTATTGAATTTTTTTAGGGATAAAATTGTATCTACTAATTTTTTGTGATTTCCTTCCATACACGATAAATACTATGGTGTAATCCATTTTTCACCTTCCCAATATTCGCAACCTGTGATTTCTAATTTATATGGGAAATAATTTTCATAAGATTCATAAATGTATAATAAATTTTTACTTTGTATTTTTCCGTAATTACTTAATGCTAAGATAGCATCTTTACCCAAAGAAAATTTAGGTATATTTTCGAGGAAAGCAGTTTCTAACCCTAAAAGAACTTTTTTGAACTCCCTGAAACGTGTTAAGGCAACTACTTCACCGTTGTGTTTAAGTTCAATAACTTTCAAATCCCCAAAATTTGAATTATTATCATAATAATCTAATAAATTGAATTTTTTTCTTTGGAAATACTTCAGAAAAAATAAGTTTACCTCCTCATTATTTTTTTCATAAGGGAATACTCTAACTTCGAGTTCCGATAATAATTTTCTTCGTTTGTAGGATAATTTGATTTTATCATTATTGATTCTACAACTCTTTGCTTGATACCAATAAATTGGAGGTTGAATGTTCGGGAGAAAACCTAGTTCCAAAAGTTCATCTTCTGTTTCTCCTTCAGGTAAAACAAATGCCTCACAAAAAACTCTATCATTTTTTACATATCCGTGTAAATGATCAAAGATTATTTTCATTGGTATATTTTAAGTCTAACCTGTCGTATTCTTCAGACCTATCTTTGTTGGACTCACCAGATTCCAAGTCGGTGTGGTCGTAATTAAATACATCTGTATCAGGGGTTACCCACCTTCCATTTCTTTCTGCGGTCCAAAGAGTTGTATTATATTTTCTGTGTATAACTATATCTTGTTTCACTGTGAAAGATGGGTCATGCATTATCAAACGATTGTTAGGTTGTATTGCGAAGTTACCATTATCCATTTGTATAAAATGCCCACATTTGTGTTGGGATGGGAATTCACTCAATCCAAAATCAGTATCTGACATATCAGTTGAACTCCCCCAATCTAATGTGAATAAATAACGACCTGAATATTGAACCCTTCTTCTTGAGGTAAACTTACAGGTTTTGTTTTTAAGGATTGGAAATGCTGTGACACCTACGTGATAAGTAAAAGAGTCCCATAAGACAAGTTCATCTAATTCTTGTTGAGGGGCATCCTCTTTCCAACAAAATGCGTGTATTGGCATTCTCCACCATATTCCACCATCTTCCATCATAAAATGGAAAAGTGGAGCTTGTGCGGGTATTGATGACATTCCAAAAATATAACAGGGAAACTTTTTATCAAAGGAGTCTTCTTGATTTCTTAGGAAATTGCCTCGAATGTAAGCTTCAACAATCGGAATAGGTGTATTCAGGTATGACATTTTATTTTTTTTATAATTATATTGTATTATTTGGGATATATCAACATTTACTCAATCTCTTTTACATCGAGTTTATATGTTTTTTTGAACCAATAAGAAACAACGGTCAAAAGGACATTATTAATATAACCCTTCCCGAATCTTTTGTATAGTTCATTTCGAGCAATGTTAGAGATAAACATCGTTTGTGTTTTTATGTCAAATAGAAAAAACTCATTTACCCACGTCTGTTCTTCTCGGCTATAATGAAGATAAGGGAAACCAAATTTATCTTCAATGTATTTCACAATATGTTTTTCGATGGTTGTCATATTAAGAAATATACACAAAAATAAGATTGGAAAAATCTATTCACTTTCTTTATAATCAGAAACTTTTTCTTATTTTTACAATATGGGTATTAATAAGTTTTTAGAGAAAGTTTCATGGAAACTACATAGAGTCAGTTTCAAATTTAGTTTATTTACTATTGGATATTATGGAGATTCTTCTTCATTTAACTTCAGAGTTTTCACGGTTCTTAATAAACTTCAAGAGAGTTCATTATTGTCTTTTTCTTTCAGGTTACCAAATAAAACTTATGTAAAGAGGTTTGTTGTTGACCATTGGGATTTTTTGTTTCTAAGACATTACCTTTATAAGAAATATGATAGTCTAATTGATAAAGCGTTGTGGACCCGTGATGGGGTTACAAAGATGGACAACATTAAACTCAAAGTCTTACGAAAGTTATTTTAATCACGGAAGTAAGTTGTAAAAAAAATATTTTATGGTACTATATTGTTTCGGGGATAGTTACACTGAAGGATACAAAAATGATAGGTTATTTCCTCCATATTATGAATACAGAAAATCATTAGGTGTTGATGACCCTATGGATATGCCACCTATATGGCCAGAAATACTTGGTGAAAAATTAGGAGTAGAATCTTATAACTATGCTAAAGGGGGTGCCTCAAATCACGAAACTCTTTTAAGGTTTTGTGAGCAATCTTCAAAATTAAAAAAAGATGATATTGTTATAATAAATTGGACTTATGTACAAAGGTGCCTTTGGGTAATTTCTACTGAAATTGAGGGAGATAACCAAAACCATCTAACAAGTACTAGCCCTTATCATGGAGAACACTATGACCCTCAAAAGATATATAAAAGTGCATATGATATAATTGCGGTTAATAGAACACATTTTTCATGGACATATGAGGTGTTAAGATATCAACAACTCATTGATTCTTTAGCAAGTTCAGTCGGGTTTAAAGTATATTATTGGTTCACCGATGACATTTTATTTAAAAACTTTTCTAAATTAGAATCCAACTTAAATAAAGAAAAGTATATAATCCACGACTTAATTGAAAAATATGACTCAACGAAATATGAATATAATTTTTGTTGTATTCCTTTTAATATATTCAAAGAATATGGTGCAAAAACTGTATGGGATGATTCCGATGGTATGGCTGATGATAATATGCATCTAGGTGGAACAGGACACAAAGTACAAGCGGAAATTTTTTATTCATACTTAACAAATACACCTTATCCAAAAAAACTTGAAAAGTATTTAGAAAAACTTAAAGTTTTATAGAAATTGTTATGATATCAAAGGTAATTTATTTTCGTGATATTTATATACAATGAGAGACCTTATTAGAAAAATATTACACGAAGAAACTCGAAAAAGTTTAACACCAATGATTAGAAAACTAATCGATGGAGTTATTGTCCGTCAGTATGAAAGAGAAATATGCGATGTTGATATTGATGTTATAGAATCGGGTGAATACAAAGTTTATTTAGTAACTGTAACATTCGATATTGATCCGTTTCAAGTAATGGCGAATGCTTTTGGAGGTTCTTCAGTACAAGAGGATATTATGAATGATATTTTTATGTTGTTGGATAGTCATTTTGATATACAACCAAATCTGAAGAGAAAATATGTTAGAGGTTGTAAAAACGTAGATTCCTCTGATGAAGAATTATCAGAATACTCAAGAACATTAAAAAACGCAAGACAACAAGGTGTTGGATTAAGATTCCCTAAATCTGCAATAAAGTCCGCTCCCATGAGATTTAGGCCATATAACAGATAATATTATGAAAAAAATAATTAAATTAACTGAATCAGAACTTTTAACTTTAGTTAAAAAAGTGATTAATGAGTCTGACCCAAAAGTTGGTACTGGAAAAAAACCAAAAGATTCGGAAAGGAGATTATATACTGATGAAAATCCTAAAGATACTGTATCTGTAAAGTTCAGGACTAAACAAGATATTATTGATACGTTAAATAAGGATAGTTTTAAGTCAAAATCACATCAAAGACAATCACAAATTATTAACTTAATTCATCAAAGATTGAGGGTAGCTTTAGAAAGAGCAAAAGACCCTAAAGTTAAAGAAAGATTGAAAACAGCTTTTGAGTATATCGAAACTCAAAAAGAAAAATCAAAAAATAAAACTGAGGAGATGAAAGAGGGTGAAATCACAGAAAGATGCTGGAAGGGTTACACACAAAAAGGAATGAAAACTATGTTTGGGAAAAGATATCCGAACTGTGTTAAAAAAGAATCGGTGGGAGAGACAGATGAAGCAGTAAGTCCATCACAACAGGCTGTCATTGCTATCAACATGAAGAAAAAGGGTATCGAACCCAAAAACGAATCACTATATGAAGATTTATATGGTTCTGTAGAAGAAACTGACTATGAATATAACTCTTTAACCGAAGCAGAATATCAAGGAAGAAAAGTCCAATTAGGGAAAATAATGCAAGGAGATATTAAGAAGTTCAAGGTATATGTTAAAAACGACAAAGGTAAAGTCGTTAAAGTTAATTTTGGATTCGGTGGCAAGTCTGCAAAAGGAAAACGAATGACAATAAAGAAAAACAATCCTGAAAGAAGAAAGTCATTCAGAGCGAGACACAATTGTGATAATCCTGGACCAAGATGGAAACCAAGATATTGGGCATGTAGAAGTTGGTAAAATATTAACCTCACCATAACGGTGAGGTTTTTTATTTCAATTTTTTTTCGTATCTTTCAATCATGGTTACCATAGATAAAGATAAGCTTTTTATTAAGTCCCGAACAACGGGATTCGCTTCACCTGCCGAATCTTATGTTGATAAAAGATTGGACTTAAACGAGTTGATTGTTAATAACATTCATACCACATTTTATTTCAGATATAAGGGACCCGATGCGTTGGGTGTCAAAAATGGAAACATCCTTGTCATAGACAAGTCAGTGGATCCTGTGGAGGATGATTTAGTTGTCCTTACCGACTCCTCATGTTTTAAGATACGGAAATTTGAAGGTCAATCAAATGTGTGGGGTAAAGTTTCATGGATATTAAATAAACTATAGATTATGTTAAGACTTCTCAATATATTAATTGTTGGGTTTATTGTTGTTTGGGGTATAAATAATATTCCGAACTTCATGGGGTACCTAATCATCGGATTAATCGTATTGTATTTCATCGGAAAAAAATGAGTAAGAAAATAGGCATTGTTGATTGTAACAATTTTTATGTTTCTTGTGAAAGAGTATTCAATCCTATCTCAATTGGAAGACCTACTGTTGTGCTCTCCAACAATGATGGTTGTGTGATTGCTCGTTCCCAAGAGGCAAAGGACTTGGGCATAAAGATGGGTGAGCCATTCTTTCAGAAAAAAGACTTTATGGATGAACATAGATTCTGTGTATATTCTTCCAACTATAATCTTTATGGAGACATGTCTGATAGAGTTATGACCACCATCAAGAAGTACGCATCTGAGGTGGAGGTATATTCTATTGATGAGGCATTTGTGGACTTCTCCAACATTCCTGATTATGAGTTGGAAGACCGACTACACTTCATTAGAAACGAGGTTAAGAGGTTAACAGGGATTCCTGTATCGATTGGTATTGGACCGAACAAAACCTTGGCAAAACTCACCTCACACATTGCAAAGAGACAACCACAATATAATGGGATATGTTCCTATTGGTCTCTACCAAATTTCAGAAATACATTATACACCATATCAGCTTCAGATGTTTGGGGAATTGGAAGAAAGTGGTCAAAGAAGTTAAGAGCCATCGGTGTTGATAGCGTTGGACAGTTCATTATGCAATCAGATATAATTGTAAAAAAACTAATGAATGTGAATGGGTTAAAGACAAAGATGGAGTTAACAGGTATGTATTGTTTCCCAATTCAGAAGGTACCAAAGTTAAAGAGAAACATTGCATCTACTCGGTCTTTCGGACAAGATATTGATTCGTTTGACCAAATTGGTGAAGCGATGTATTCTTATATCACAAGCGGTGTTAAGAAGTTAACGGACAATGGTATATCACCCAACAAAGCTACCATCTTTATTTCAGGAAACAAACATAAAGGGAATGACCACTATTCATTCAAACAAATTATCTTTCAAAAACAAACAAGAGATGTGGAGGAGATATGGTCTCAGGTATTCCCTCAATTAAAAAGAATGTTTAGATCTACACGGACATATAAAAAGTGTGGTATTATATTCAACAATCTGATGCCTGAATCAGTAGAGCAAATATCATTATTCACAGAACCAATCCAATTGATTCAACCACCAATCAACGTGGAGAAGAAGTGGGAGATGAAGCAGGAGTTCATGTCACAAAAATATACAACATCGTGGGGAGATATACCTTCTGTATTTGTTTGACAATACCAAAATAAATTATTAAAGTTTAACAAAAATTATATTATGGAACTATTACAAATTATCGGATGGGCACTATCCGTTGTAACCGCACTCTTTTTAGGAAAAGGTGCAATCGAAAAACTAATCGGAACCAAAGAAATGGTGGGGAACTTTGCTTACATGAAGTTAGATAAGTACAGAATTGTTACAGGATTGGGTGAATTGTTAGGGGTTGTATTACTATTGATTCCTGCAACATCATTGTTCGGAGCAATTCTAATTGCATCATTCATGAGCGCAGCATCTGTAATGCACCTATCACTTATGGGTGGAGCGAAAACCTACATTCCAATTATGATTGGAGTGGCGGGTCTCTTGGGACATTTTCTAAGAGTATTTTAATTAAGACCCTCACCCAAAAGGTGGGGGTTTTTATTACACATATATTTATTAACATAAATCTGTCTAAGATATAAGTAATGAATTTTAAAATTTATACACCGAGTAAAGTAAACATATTAGATGAAATAATTAGTGATATTGAAAACAATTTAATTGATGAATTTCTTTTTTGGTCACCAATTGAGCATTATTTTCCTGGAGATGGACGTTTTAATGACGAAGGAAAAAATTTCAATAAATTATTAACATTAGTAGACCAAAAAAAAATAACTTTTTTCGCGCTATTTGGGGCACCATCTGAACAAAATTTTTATGATGAAGATAGAAGTAATAATATTAAAATATTAGGTTGGCCGACATCATTATTACATTATAGTGACGGATACATGAAACATGTTGAAACCCACAATGAATTCAAAAAGTTATTTATGTGTTTGAACAACAGGTCACACACACACAGGTCAAAATTAATTGACTCGATTTTCAAAAATGATTTATTTCAATATGGAGAAATATCTTGGAGACAAGTAGACAAATTTTTAAATCAACATATTTTCAAGTATTGGGAAGAAACCAAAATGAAAATAGGTGGAGATAAATACGAACAATACTGGGATGAAGATTTCTATTTTAATTCTAACTGTTTTTTAAATTTAGTTACAGAATCTAATTCAGAAAGATTATTTTTTAGTGAGAAAACATTTAAACCAATTTTAGGTGAACAGGCATTTTTATGTTACGGATTTCCAAATCAAAATTTATATTTGAAAAATTATGGTTTTGAATTGTATGATGAAATATTTGATTATGAGTTTGATTCTAACCCATTATTGGAAAGTAGAGTTGATGGAATAATTAAAAATCTTAACAATATTAAAACCCATGACCCTAAAGAACTTTATGATTTAACCAAACAAAAAATAAAACATAATAAAGATAATGCTATTTCTATTTTAAAAAATGATTTTTATATTTCTACGGAAATTCGTCACCTTTTTCATAAACATAAAGAATATTTTTTTGAATTTAAAAATAAAAATAAAGATGTGATGATGGATATTTTAATTAATTTATTAGTAAAATAAGAAAAAGAGATGCTAGGAAAAGATTATGTGGGTTATTTTAAGTTTCATCATAACAATGATAAATGTTTATTTATTGATAGAGAAATAAATCATCATGATTTAACATTAAAGCCAATAATTGATTTAATTCTTGAAAAGAAACCTGAGTGTATAATTTATAGTTACCAAACAGAGACATCGGTAGAGTGGTTGAGTCGATGTTATAATGACCATAAAGATTTCGCCATTCATCCCGAATTTTTTGAATTAGAAAATATATTATTACAAAATAATTGTAATTTTTATTTGGTACTTGGTTCTCACTATCCTGAATTATATAAACCGTTCGAAAATTCAATAAAAAATTTTAAAATTTTATATTGGCCAACTTATTTAATATCTCATACATATGATGGTTTAAAAGATTTATACCTTTCACCAAGAGGTTTAGATGGGCCATTAAATGTTGAAGATTTATCAGTAAAAGAAAATTTCAACAAATTATATCTGAATCTAAATAACAAATCTAGATATCATAGATGCTTAATGATAGACCAATTATATTCAAATGATTTATTCGAATTTGGAATTAATTCTTGGAATCAAAAAACACATGAATGTGGGTTGAATGATATATTAATAAACGAAGATCTTGATTATAAATTCAAATATTGGGAAGAAAAATATATTAATGTTGATGGATATAGGATAGAAGAATATGGATTCAAAGATGAATATACCGACATGATTACAGAACCGAACTGTTTTATGTCTTTAGTTGGAGAATCTTCCATGTATATTCCGTTTGTAACCGAAAAAACTTATCGACCAATTTTATTGAAACATCCATTTCTTTGTTATGGTGCAAAAAATCAAAATAAAGAAATTACTAAGTATGGATTTGAATTATATGATGAAATATTTGATTATGATTTCGATTCAAAAAATAATATCAGTGATAGAATAAAAGGTATTATTGACAATCTTAATAATTTAAAAAATGAGAATTATTACGATTTATATAAAAAAATAGAGCCTAAACTAATTTATAATAAGAATCACGCACTTAAGATGAGAAATAATGATGTATTTAATCCATATGTGAAGTTTTATGAAAAATATTCAAATAGAGTTTAATTTTTAGACATGAAGAGAAGGCTTTTTACTTTTGGTTGTAGTTTTACAAATTATAAATGGCAAACTTGGGCAGATATTATTGGAACCCAATTCGAAGAATTTCAGAATTGGGGTAAGGCAGGTGCAGGTAATTTTTTTATATCAAGTAATCTGTACGAGTGTCACTCTATAAATAAGATTACCAAAGACGATGTGGTCTTAATTATGTTTTCATCCTTAGATAGATTTGATTTTATAAATCAAATCTCTGATTTCGAAACAAATGGTAGTGTATATAATAAAAATCACAGTTTATACGGGGATTTTGTTTTTAATAAATGGAGTGAAGAGTTTGGACTATATAATAGTTGGTTTTCAATAACATCCGCAAAACAACTATTAGATTCAATTGGTTGTGAGTATCAACTAATGAAATCTTTTAATTTCAATCAAATTGACGGATCAAAAGAATATGAAAAACCAAATAACACAAATCAAAGAGTGGATACTTGTTTGGATTTAATAAATGAAATGATTATTGGGGAAAGTTTAACAGAATTTAGTGGTAAAAAAAATCAAAATTATTATTTTGATGATTTACCAAAAAAAGTAGACGGTCACCCAACGATTTCAACATATTTAGAATGGATTAAACAAAACATGAAAAAATATTACGTGAAAGAAATGGATTTAATCTGCGAAAATTGGGAAAAGAATATTCCAAAAAATATAACTGATATTAAAAACCCAGATAAAGAAGGATTTATTGATTTTAGTCAATTAAAAAATAATAATATACGATGAGAGGATTAGTTTTTGCGGGTTGTTCGTTTACTTGGGGACAAGGATTATATTTTTACTCTAATCTTAACCACACTCCCAAATTTGATGAATGGGTGTATGACTACAGTTTAATGACTGATGCATTGATTAAATTTAAGGATACAATTAGGTTTCCGAGGTTAGTTGCCAATCATTTTAACACTTTTGAAGTGTGTAAAAAAACAAATGGTGGTAGTGATGTGACCAGTTTGATGTTCTTAAAAAAATTATTTGATAAGTATGAAGAACCAGCAAATGATTTAATAAAATCTTCTTCTTGGTTAACTGAGGAAAATTATTATTTTGATGATATTGAATATGTTATTTTCCAAATGACACAACCATATAGATCTGGATTTAAGTTTATATATAAAGGAAAAGATTATTTTGTATATCCTACTCCTCCTTTTGATAATGTATCTATTATTCATGAGGTGTTAGAGGACGGTTCACAATATCCTCTTAAAAATGGTGTTGATGATATTTTTTTTAAATGGTTAGATGAGAATAATTACACTATTCAAGACTACCTTGACTTACATATGAATCATTTAAATAATGAAATTAAAAATTATCTTGGATACTTAGAGGCGAACGGTATAAAAACTAAAGTATTGTTTTGGGTGAATGATTCGTCTATGTCATTCGATGACGACTTCTACAAAGAAAGACATATCTTACTAGAGCACGAAGGTAAAACCTATAAAACAATAAGTGATTTACAAATTAGCTGTAAAGAAAGATTCGTTATTAAAAATGACAAACAAGGGTTCGGTGGGGAGGTACCTGAAAATGCTTTAACCGATATTCATCCGTCAAAATATTGTCATGAAGTAATTGCAAAAAATGTAATTAACTCAATCAGTAATGATAAAAAATAATTTATATATTTTTGGTTGTAGTTTTAGTTCACCGTATCATGAAGATACTGATGAGTATAGAAGATATAAAACATTTTGTGGTGGTAGTTTTCCGAACACTTGGTTTGAATTACTATCAAATAAACTGAATTTAAATCTTATAAATCATGGAATTCCTGGTGCGGGAAATGACATGATATTTAATAAAATAATTGAGAAAATAAGAACAATTTCAAAAGATGATATGGTCATTATTGGATGGTCATTTCTTTCAAGATTTATGTGGGCTAATTCTAAAAGTAACGAATGGGTTAACATGAATTTTGGTAGAAATCATTCGGTTTTAAATGGTGATGAAGATATTACTGAAGAGACATCAAATGAAATAGTTTTCAATAGAACAAGTAATGGTACATTTCAACTATATACTGAGATTATAAATCAAAGAATGGAATTGATTAATTATATTTCTGAATTAGTTGGGTTTAAAGTATTCTATTGGTCTTGTGATCCATATGTTCTTTATAGTAAAGAAATACAACATAGGGATAATATAAAAATAGTTATGGGTGATAAGATTTATATAGAATCGGAAGTTGATAACATGATTAAACTGATTGAAAAAAATGGGGGGGTTAGAATAAAAGAAGAAACCAATCAAGAAATATATGATTTTCATTTAGGAAGAACGGGACATGAGGTCATGTGTGATTTGTTTCATAGACACATAATAGAGATATAATAATATGAGAAAATTGTGGGTTATAGGTGATTCTTTCAGTAGTAAATTTTACCAACCACAAGGAAGCGCTGATAGTTGGAATAATAGATATTGCGACTATAAAGGATATAATCCTAAATTTTTTGGTGAATTTGTGGCTGAGGAACTTGGAATTGATTATGAAATTTTGACAATAGGACCTCACGACAATTATAAGATGATTGAGAGTTTTATTGATAATATGGATAAATTCAATGATGGAGATATTATATCGTTTGGATGGACAGACCAATCAAGACTTAGATTTGTTGATTTTTCTACTAATAAGTGGGAAGTTGTAAGTGCTCACAATATGAAAGGAGAATATATTCGTGGTCTATCAGTTAACGCATTAGTTGAGTGGGCAACAAACAGGTCACATAATCGTTATACAGATGAACTAATAAAATGGACTAAACTAATAACCAAATCATTACCTAATGTATCTATTATTCATTGGATATGGGGTAATAATTCTTATTTTCCATTTAACAGAATTGTTGATGATACTAATGGTATAATTAATGACTTACATTGGTCTGAAAAAGGGCACCAACAATTTGCTAATTGGTTTCTCGATGTATATAACAAAAAAATAGAAAACAAATGTTTTGAAAATTGGAGACATTAAAAAAAGGTGGGGGTTTTTCATTTCCAATATATTTATCGTTATGAATTTGCATGAAGACATAAATAGGATTAAGGAAGTCATGGGTATTAACGAAAGCCGTGATATCTTCTTCAAGAGAAGACAGGAGGAATTTCTCGAAGATGTACTTAATTCTTTCGATTGGATAGATGTGGAAGAATCGGATAGTGTTGAAGAATATGTTGAGGATATTTTGAGACATTCAATAGATAGTTTCTTTGGTTATAATAATATTCTTGTGAATAGTGAAGAAATAGATGAGTTTCTCCCAGCTGCTCTTAAAATATTACGTAGCAAAGAGCAATTATATAAACAAATCAAAGGATATTGGTATAGAAATAATTCTACTTCAAGAATCAATGAATCCAATGAAATTAATCGTGTCAAAAGAAGAATGGACGCTTTGCTTGATTATATTGAGGCTTCATATGATTTTTTATCACCACGTAGATTCAAAGACTTTGATGATTTTTTAGAAAGGGTTGTATTCACGGCGACAAGAGATTTCATTGCCGATGAAATAGGAGGGGAATACGAAGAACAGTTAAATATTCGTGAGAAGTTAGAGCCAATGGTATTGGATTTAATAAAGAAACATTCAATATACGATGAGATTTACGATCACTATATCTCCAACATATAACCAAATGAATTTACAAGAAAACATAGATAGAATCAAGGAGGTTATGGGGATCAATGAAGGTTTCCTTAATACGTATTTAAGAAGAAGAATTCCTGCGTTTGTAGACGCAGTTGTTGATGTTGCTGACCAAATATATGTTAGGGGAGATAGAGAATATTCTGACGATGATTTTAGGAATTTTTTAGACAGGTCAATATTTGCTTCAGTTAGAGACGTAATAGAAACTTATGATTTAACCCACGAAGAATTAAGGGAACTTGAAATTATTTTATTAAGAACAATTAATAGAGACAGAGAACTGTTTCAAACACTCAAACAAATCTACATAAGCAAACTCCATTTAGAATGAACTTAAAAGAAGATATAGATAGAATCAAAGAAGTGATGGGGATTAATGAGAGTAACCCATATCTTAAGAGAAGATTCCCTGAACTTATTCCTGCGGTTATTCAAGCGGCAGAGTGGTACGTTCCATCATTCATGCCTGACTTTGAGACATATGTAGATAGGGCAATATACTCGGGGATTATAAGTGTAATACCTGATAGTTATGCTGATTCACACTTGTTAAGGTAAAAGATAGTATAAGGTCTTTAATAAGACAGTCACAAAAAAAAAAGGGTTATTCAAAAAAATCGAGAACTCACGATATTTTGGGTTGTTCATTTGAAAAATTCAAATTACATTTAGAAAATCAATTTAAACCTTGGATGAATTGGGATAATTACGGAAAATACCGAAAAGATACTTTTAATTTTGGTTGGGATATTGACCATATTATACCAACATCATCAGCATTAAATGAGGAAGATATTATCATGTTAAATCATTACATAAATCTTCAACCTCTTTGTTCTAAATTTAATAGAGATGTTAAAAAAGACAAAATTAATAATATTTGACTTTATAGTCTCCATCATATATAATATATGAATTATTCTCAATCCAATCACCGGTATTTAAGTATCTAACACCATTAACTATCTTATCATCAGCTCGATGTATATGTCCTGTGATTACGGTGTCACAGTTATGTTTGATACCTTGTCGAACAATTTCTTCCTCAAATGATGTCATAAACTTTATTGCCTCCTTAACACTATTCTTTAAGAACTTAGATAGTGATCTCTTATATCCCCAAGACTTTAATCTTCTGTCAATACTGATGGCAAAATCATATCCAACGCTACCCAAAATTCCTAACCACTTCAACTTAACGACCCCATCATACAAATCCCCGTGTGTAATGTAAGTATTCCTCCAAATATATTCATTATGAATTTCAATGTTTCCGAAATTTAAATCATCATAATCCCTCATAAATTCATCGTGATTGCCGGGAATATAGATTACCTTTGTCCCGTTTTTTGAATAAGATAAAATCTTTCTCAGTACATTTGTATGTGATTGTGGCCATCGGAACTTTCTCTTTAATAACCACCCATCGATGATATCTCCCACAAGGAATAAGTTATCAGGTTGGTACTGTTTAAGAATGTCTAAGACCTCTTTTGCATTGGAGCCCTTCGAACCCAGATGAACATCTGAGATGAATAATGCTTCTATCTTTATTCCCATAAATAATTAATTTTATCGCTAACTTCTGACCTTATCACACTCTTACAACCAGTAGTTATGATCGTATTTGAAAAACGCAGGATTGTTTTTATTCATTATGGATAAAATGGCTACCCTAACCATATAAAATAATCCCTTCTTCTTAAATCTTCTATCTGTGGTATATATCTTTTTATTTATAACCTTAAAAGATTCGGAGGGGATTTTACTACTAAGATGAAAGTCCTCAGCAAATTTATCTTCATCATCAAACCCTCCGACTCTCATAAAGGATTCAAACTCAAATAACATAAAACCTCCAATAGCACAAGGGGAATATCTAATCGATAAATCTCTAAAGAATTCAAAGATGGGGAAAACAAATGAATATCTCCCTTCACATCTAAACTTACATGTTACCAACTCCAATGATTCTTTCTGTATAATACTCATACACTCTTTTATGGTGGTATTATCAATCAAGTATATATCAGCGTCCAAGAATAAAATGTAAGGGGTTGTGGACATCATGGCACCCTTGTTTCTTGCAACACTCGGATACCCACCATCAATAATAGTAATGTTCAAATTACTATGGTCTCCTGATAATATAATGTCTCTTGTCGAATCATCAGATGAATCAGCAATAATAACTTTTGTGCCTGATATATCTTCTTGTTTGTTTAATAAACTCAGAGTCAAATCAATTAACTCTGATTCATTCTTACAAGGTATAACGATTGTTAGTAAGTCTTTTATCATAACAATAAATAGAATAAAAAAACTTACACCATATTAAATAATTGTGATTTATATTATTTTATTTCCTTTAGACATATTTTCAGATGCCCATAACGGTTGTAAATTACTATAGTGGAATAATTTATAAAGTTCAGTTTCGTTCTTTGCGGAGGATAAAGGAATAATATGATCGATGTGCCATTCACCATGATTACTCCAAGACATTCCTTCATCAAACTGTCGGCTTATATATTCTTTCAATCTCTCAGGAGTAATACCAACAATTTCAAAGGTCTTACCGTTTTTATTGTACCCATTCTTTTTAAGGTATTTAACTATTCTACTCCTAATACTTTCCTTCATACTAACTAATTCACTCGACATCCTATAGTTCATTTTTCTAATTCTAGCGCTATCCTTATCTTCTTTCCTATAAGTCGGGTTAATCATTCTATTTTTATGATAATTCTCACGAGCAATTCTATTTATACGGTCTTTATCTTCCTGAGACATGTTTTTCCATTTCACACCATCTTTCCCTTTTTTACACAATTTACATAGTTCACTTTTACCAAGATATCCCCTCTGTTTGTTGTGGAACTCTTCAAGAGGTTTTTCAATATTACAAACACTACACACTTTTACCATATCAATAAATATCTACAAATGTGAAATCCATTCACTCACTAATAAGTAATGTGTAGTTAATTCTCTCACTCAAGACACAGATACATCCCTCACTATCGTTCGGGCGTGTCTTTCGTTCATTCATTAACTCCTCATTACTTTATAATCTTCCAAAACTCATTTTTTAACACACATTTGGAGAGTTATACATGGGGACAAACTGTCCCCACCTAATAGAGTGTCCCCCGCCAAATGACAGGACATCAAATGACATGGTGATATTGTGTGAAGGTGAGATGTTAAATAAGCACCACCTATTCGGTGGGGATTCGAATTAACATATACTATTTCACATTACCGTCCTTACACCCTATGGGGTACAAAACAATACCTTCGGTAAACAATTACACCCCATCAGGTATAACTCCCACATTCTCCCACCATCTACGATATGTCGTTGAAGGGGACTGTAATCATCATCTCATATGGACCATAATAACCTATGGGATTCGTTGAAGGGGGGATAAAACACTCACTACGTTCGTTCCCCGCGACCTTACACTTACTAATCCTTTTTTTGCTAGGAAACAAAGATAGTAAAAATATGGTCCTCACACTATCGTCAGGGGGGAAAAAGTGGTCATTACACTATAACCAGCCATGAATACACTATTCATGGTGGGTGAAAGTGGTAGAGAGTGGGGGAACCAAATACCCCCAAAGGGATTATCCCCTCCGTAACCCTCCCCTGACATTTTGTCAAAGTCAAGTTTTTTGGTCATAATAGTTATCCACAGGGTAAAAAGTTTTCCACATGGTGACCCCGCCAGACACAATGTCAGTGTGTGGATAACTTTATTTTTATATGTTCCGAATGTATATTTATCCACATGACAGATTTTATTTATAAGATGGACAAGATGGAGAATGATATAATCAGGTTTATTATATCATTCAATGAACAAGAGGTTGGTTCTCTGTATTTTGAGAAAGCGAAGAGGGGATTTAACAGGAAACCTATTGGTATGGATGCTTGGGTATGTGTGGATGCCAAGATTGAGAGATTATACGAAGTGTCTGATTATGAGATTACCCCCAAGGAAATTGTGGAGACATGTCAAAAGATGATAAAGGCTGAGTATTTATAATAAACAGTAATGACATGGAGAAGACTACACCTGAAGATATATATAACGTCTATGCTTTCAAGTTGATTAAGAGATCATTAAAAAAGAAGTTCCCATGGATTAAGGATGTGTTTGTCAGACAGGAGGACTTGGATCTCTATAAAACACTTTTTTTGAACTTTGAGTTCGACCCCACCGAATTTTCTAAGGCTTATGGTCATGAGACAAAGGCATGGATTCAGGAGTTGATTGATGAGGGGAAGTACATTGACTACTCCTACCCCCACCTTGTTAACGATATGTCCTATGAGGAATACAAGACAGTCCGTGATGATATAAGGGGGACAATCAAAGATGTATCTGAGAACCCCGCCCTTCCTGATGAGTTTAAGTTTGATAACCGTGTTATTGAATTGGGGACATGGCACATCAATCGTAAGCCAGGGGAGAAACCTTACATGTCCATCTAAATTTTTAAGGTGTGTCTAAACATTCCCCACATAATACAATAAAAGGTTGGGGGAGTTATAGAAGTATGTTATATAATCTGGATTATGTTAAGTAGAGCATACAAAACCAAGATATAATTGTTATATCCTTAGGATATATTAAACTATCATACAGAACATTCTTCGGTTGACCCTATACCTATTTTTTTTAAGACTATATGTCAACCCCACCTTTCACAATAGATTATTTTGTTTGGGGTGTAACGGAGTCTACTCTCCCGAGTAATTACTTACCCCGCCCCCTTATCTGTCCGTACGACAGAACATCAAGTACATAAAGGTCGTCATTATATTCCACCCCACAAAACATTGTCACATTTATTTCCCCACAAGTTATCCACATCCATGGTCGGGGAATAATACGGGAACCATTGTGCTAACAATGTATCCACATTAATAACTTGTGGATAACTCATAGGGGAGGGGGGATAACTAAATATGTCTGATACCTCCCCTCTGGCATGGGGTACACCCCCCCATATGGGGGGCCTCCCCCCCGTATCCCCCCTTTGGGGGTGTCAGAATGTCAGTTTTGGGGGGATAATCCCGAATGTTACGCAAAAAAATTTTTTGGGGAAAAAATGACCTTTTTTGGAAAATAAATTTTTCATATATTTGTTAATTATGGAAACCAAGAAATGTATTAAGTGTGAAATAGAGAAGTCTATAACTGAATTTTCTAAACATGTCAAATATAAATCAGGAATAAGAAATTCTTGTAAAACCTGTGAGTCACAGGTAAAGAAACAATGGAAAATAGATAATCCTGATAAAGTAAAAGAAGAAAGAAAAAGACGGAAAACAAAAAAACCTAAAAAGGTTAAATCGGGGGGGTTTATACTGGAAAAAAATAAGATTAAAAAGGTTAATGAATATGGTCCTGATAATAGTATTTGTAGTAGATGTAATTTGGTGAAACCATTATCTGATTTTTATTCAAATCGATTAAGTAGGTGTAAGGAATGTGAAAAGGTAAGGATGAAAGTGTATAGAGAAAATAATCCTGATGCAAGAAAAGAAACAAAGAGAAAATGGAACTCCAACAATATTGAGTCGGTAAAAAAACTAAAGAAGGAACATGTCAAACGAAGAAAAAAAAGGGATCCAATATTCAGAGCGATGAATGTAATGAGAAGCAGAACTACAAGATACGCTCATAAAAAGTTTAATGAAAAACGAGGAAAGTTTGTGGAAATAATTGGAATTGATCGTGATGGATTTAGAGATTATATAAGTACCAAATTCAAGGAAGGGATGAGTTGGGAAAACTATGGTTGGTCAACTTGGCACTTGGACCATATTATCCCCTTGTCTAGTGCGAAAACTATCGAAGAACTTGAGGAACTATCACATTATACAAATCTGCAACCATTGTGGAAAGATGAGAATTTAGAAAAATCAAATAAACTTTTGTAAACAAACCCCCTCCTATACAGAGGGGTTTTTTTATTTCCATGTATTGACCCCCCTAAATAAAATCACCCCTATTCAACGAAAAAAATTTTTGGAAAAAATTTGAAAAAATGAGATATGGTTGTTATTATATTATGATGAAAAAATTTAAGGGATTTGTTATTAGTAATTGGAAATTAATTGTGGTCATTTTATTGGTGATAATTTTCAGTGTTGCTTTTTGGTGGTATATCAAAGAAATGGAGTTTCGTAAAAGGGTTATGAGTTTAATGGAGATAGGGGTATTCAAGGAGGAGGGGTTTATTGAAACGATTGAAATTGAGAGTAATAATATTGTAACAAATAGAACTGATAATGAATATTATGATAAGATTGTTGAGGTAGGTTTATATGAGTTGGGAATTGATTGTGTTTATGTGAGAATAAATGATATTACAGATCAGGCGAAACGTAATTTTGGTATTGATGGTGAATTGAGGGCTCATATTATTGGTAGGGGGAATCAATATACGATATGGATTGATGAAATGGGTCATGATGAATCTATCAAGGTATTATCACATGAGTTGATTCATTTGGAGCAATATCGTAATCGTGAAATAGTATTGGAGGAATATTATGTTGTATGGATGGGTATAAATTATACTTATGGGGATATTGAAAGGATGGATTATTTGAAACGTCCGTGGGAGATTGATGCGATTAACAAAAGCAAAAAATTAAGGGAAAGTATGGAGGGGACATTATACGGTAGGTAATATGTTCGTATCTTATCTATTGTTATTCGTATACCGCTGGGTCCGTTCTCCCTTCGGTCGTAGGAATCCCCAGCCCCAAGTTAATAAATTCAAAACTTGGGGATGTTAAGCCAATGGTTTCTGAAGAACCCGAAAGTTCAAATTATGGGAAAGAATATTTGGGGGATAAAGCTTTAAAATATTTAACCGATACATTAAAACCATAGGGGTTTTTTTATTCTTCATGATATTTATAGTATAAACATTACTATTATGATAGAAGAAACAATTTTAGATTCGAATGGAAGTACTATTGAACTTATATATGATGTGGAGAATGATGTAGTTAAAATTAAGAATTCGGTAGTTGATATAGATTTTCGTGAAGTTAAAAGGTTAATAATGTTTAACCCTAATATTGTTATTGGTCTTGAAACTCCAAACGGTGACGATGATGGATGGGAGGATTATACTGATTTTGGTACGAGGTCTAAAGTGAGACTATTTTGGGAAACCAATAAAGTGAATAAAGATTAATTAAATGACCCCTCCCATGTAGAGGGGTTTTTTATTTCGTGGATATTTATGAATATGAAATATATTATTACGGAAGACCGTTTGGGGGAAATTGTTTTAAGGTTTTTGGGTCAGAAGGATTTTGTTGATGATGCCAAAATAGAAGATGGAAAGGTAATTATTTATTTGAAACGTCCCCTTCCGAGTTATGATGAGATTAAGGAATTGGTTGGGTTAATAAAAACGATGTTTGATTATCACGGTGAAATATATAAACCATCTAATCCTCGATGGAATTATAAGTTGATTCTCAGTTTTTAATATTGTTGTTCGGATCCGCGTTCTCCCTTCGGTCGTGGGAATCCCCAGCCCCTTTTTTTTGAATGTTTGATATTTATTGTTATGAAAATTATTATTACGGAGAGACAATATGGTTTGGTAAGTAAGTTATTAAGTGAACAACGAAAAAAGTACGAGGAGAGGTATGATGTTCCAAGATTGTCTACGGTTCTTATTGAATTACAAAATAGTGAGGGGGTTCCAAAATCTTTGAAGGTTGATAAATTCAGGATGTTTGATGAATATCAAGAGATGGAAGAGATATCGAATGAACTACATAATATTCTTCGAGAAACTCCTGGATCGATTCCTGGTGAAAAATTCGAGGAAGTGTTGAAGAATACGGAACGTTTGATAGATTTCGGAAAAATGCTTAATAGTCCAATAAATTTGAATATATATAAAGATAAAAACGATAATGAGTTTATTCATGCTCGAACATCAATACTGACTGATGATGGTCGTATTTGGGTTACCTCTTATGTTGGGTCACCAAATGTGTATAAAGGTGGGATTAATGATGAGGAGGCAAATATGAGAGGTCGTAAAGGATTATATAAAAAAATGCGAAAGTATTTTATCGATGAATAAATAAAATCCGCATCTTTTATGTATTAATTGTGTATTTATTGTTATGAAAAGAATTTTGAGGTTATCGGAGTCAGATCTTGTCGGCTTGGTGAACAAGGTTATTAAGGAACAGAAAAAACAAAAAGTAGATAAATTTAAGACTAAATTCTTATATGGTGAGTCGGGGTCAATCCTTATAGAATTTGCGGATTCGAAGTATATCAAAACTATATTAAGCCAGTTGCCGAAAGACATTAAATTTTTGGCTATCATGAATTCTAAATTTGCCGACTTTAACGGGGTGAATCTTTGTGATTATCCTAAATTGCAGTTTGTGAATTTGAGAGGTACAGAAAATAATTTAGATGAACAGAATGTGGACTGTTTCGAAAAACTATCGGATTTTATGTGGGATAGAATTGAGATTGAAAAACCTGAGCCGGCAATATATCGGGATGATAAAACTAAAACCCTCCCCTACGGTAAAGGACTATCCATGAATGAAGGTAAGAAACGGATAAAATAACTTGAACCCCATCTTTAATTAGGTGGGGTTTTTTATTATATTAATGATATGAGAAAACAACTTAATGATTTGGAAGTTCGAATTGAGAACTTGAATAAGATGTTGGTATCAGCTATTAGGTATGGTGAGGAGGATATGCAACGGATGATAAGATATAAGATTGAAGGTTTGGAGAGGGAGATGAAGATATTGAAGAATAAGATGTCTTGATGGATTAAGATATTTATTGATATGATTACACTGTTGATTACGATTGGGTTTATTTCCTTATTTTTTATATTGATGTCCGTGAGATTGATATTTCTTAAAGGTGGGGAGTTTAAGGGAACTTGCGCTTCACAGGGGAATGTTTGTGAGGTATGTGGAAAGAAGGGGGACGATATTGTCTGTGATAAATGATGGATATTCGTATACGGCCGTCCGTTCTCCCTTCGGTCGTTCTAATCCCCAGCCCCTTTTTTTGGGATAATGGATATTTATTAATATATGAGAAATTTCATCATTACGGAGGGTCAGTTAAACCTATTATTAAATTTTTTGAATCCATCGAAGGGTCATATTCATGAAGTTGCAAAAGATGACAACTTTGATGAAGGTCATCCTGTCTATCGATACAAAAGTATTAAAGTTTTGCCAGATGAATGGAACCTTAACAAAGTTGGTCTCATCTTTTTCAATGGACCTGTATTCCAAGAAACTGAGTATGAAATTCCTGAAAGAGATAGGAATGTAATTTTTAAGGGACCTCAAGGTGAATTGACAATCGACAGTAGCTTACTTAAGACTAGTAATAACGGGAAATCTATTTTCCTTGTTGGGAATGATTTTATTGATTCGGAATATTATGAAAAATTTTCCGACTTGATGAAGCCACCGACATCTAATTTTGATTTTTCATCTTCGGACATAAACGACGCATTGGAAATCGCATTCAAAGAGTATTGGAATCCTGAAAGTAAAGAATTTTCCAAAGGATTAAGAGGAATACATACCATAGGAGAAAAAACGGGAAATAAAATTGAGGATTGGTCAATCATGAATTATTTTGATACCAAGAAGGAAGTTAAAGCCTTGATTGACCAAAAATGGAAAAAAGAAGGATTTGGGGAAAAGATTCAATGGCTTTCCAATATTTTTAAGAATGATGATAAGTTTTTGGAAAAATTGTTGGACCTTCAATGGAATTCAATAAAAAGTGGTATCAAAACTGAAAGTGATGCAATATCAGATCTTGTTAATTATTTGAAAAATAAAGGAATTGAAGTTGATGTTGAATATTATCCTCCGGGTCATAAGACCGATAGATTTGGAGGGATTGATTTTACATTGAAACCTAAGAATAAAAATAGTTTTACAATACAGGTTAAACCTTTGAAAAAAATTGAAATTACTGATAGTGGTAACGCCAAAATTCAAACCTATGGAATGAAAAATGAGTATAAATCACTTCCCAAGTTGGATTATATTGTTTATGATAATTCACCAAACTTTTTAGTTTTCAAAAATAGCAATTATGAGGTTTTGAACAATGGATCCACAGTGATTCATAAAGATAATCCCATTGATATATCTGAAATTAAGTAAAAAATAAAGTATTTATAATAAACTAAAAAATATTATGAAAAAAGTTATAAGATTAACAGAGGGTGATTTGGTTAAATTGGTGAACAGAGTTCTGAGTGAACAATCAAATCAGGATTTAACGAGACCAACTCATATGCCTGCCACTAAATCCCCTGGAACTACAAAAAAATAGAAAAACTTAACCCCATCCCATAAAGGTGGGTTTTTTTTTTAATTTTATTATATTTGTAGGTAGATAAAAAATATGAGAAATCTTAAAGTTATTACTTTTCAGGAAACATATAACCAATCATTTGATAGGGAAGATATTTTTAATCTTATAGCCAATCATGTGAGAGATTCATATTCTATGGACCTTTTATATTTTCATCCCCTTGAGCCGATTGGTAATCCTGTAGATATTCCTTCAGAAAAAGATTTTGAGGAATATTACAAAAAGATATTGTACGAGTTTGAATCATTTTTAGTGGAGAGAGAGATCATAGTTTATTTTTTGTTTGGAGGTTCAAAACTTTTTGATTCTTGGGGAAATGGTGGTGATTATGTAATTAAGAATGTTAAGATTCTTACATGGAACACATTCCTTTTACATTATAGTGGACAATCCCTAATTAAGTCATATGAAAAACCAATTGAAGAAATCAGTATCAATACAGACTTTGAAAAGTTATTTTTTTCTTTGAATAGGCACCCTAGAAATCAACGGTCGTTAATTATGGATACTTTCTGTAAAAATGACTTATTTGATTTTGGTACCATTTCATGGAATAAGTTATCTAATGAGTGGCATGAGCCATATGAGTTTGACTGTTGGGAAGAAAATAGAATGGTGTTAGACATGATTGATAAAATTGACATAATTGACAGTGTTAATGAACGAGTCGATTTTAATACAGATTTTTTACTCAATAATCGTTGTCTTTTTAACGTTGTTGGAGAAACCATGAATGGAAATCTTGAAGTTTTTATATCAGAAAAAACTTATAAAAATTTTTTAATAGGGCAACCATTCATTTCAGTTGGGTCATTGTACCATAATCAACAACTAACGAATTTGGGATTTAAACTATATGATGAATTTTTTGATTATTCTTATGACTCGTGTATAGATGTAAGGAAAAGAGTCGTTGGTATGGTTCAAAACCTAAACCAATATAAGTATGTTGATTTATCTGAACTATATAATCAAATAAAAGAAATAACAATTTTTAATAAGAATAAATCAATTGAAATTTATAATAACGACCCATATATCCCAATTGAATTAATTACTTTATATAAAAACTATTCCAATGTGTTTGATGACAATAAATTTATAAAAATGGAATGTGATTTAAAATATATATTTAAAAATAAGATATGAAACCATCCATCATAAATTTTGAAATGTAAACTGAAATCGTTATTTTTGTAAAAAAAAAGATATGGGAATTACTATTGATAAAGAAAATTTTATGGTTGTGAAAACTTCCTATGGTTATTATACTGATAATCAGGGGTTTATGTATCCTTTTTCTGTGGAGGTGAATGAAACTGATGGAGAACAAAAATGGATTGATATTTCTTGGGATGATGATAGGCCAGGAAATATTGATGACGTTGAAAATGACCTTCTTGAGCGGTTTTGTCTTAATGAATAATTCTAAATAAGTATTTATTACAATGAGTGGGATAATTTTTGCTGGATGTTCATTTACACATGGACATGGTTTATGGTTTTACTGTAAAGATTTATATAATCAATATGAATTGGATCCAACTTTTAATTCAATGCTTAGAGATAGACCAGTACATCATTTAAAATATAAAGATATTTTAAGGTTCCCAAGATTAGTCTCCCAGGAATTGGAAATGTTTGAAATAACCAGAGAGGATTATTCGGGAAATGATGAGGATAGTATTGAGTTTATAAATCATATTTTTGATTTTTATTCTTTAAAACCACAATGGTCAAAAAATCATTATAAATATGATGAAGTAAAATATATTATTTTTCAAACATCAATGCCTGAAAGATGCCATTACATACTACCCGATGGAAGTAAATTTAGATTAAGTGATAACGAAAATAGTATTTATGAAATTTTTGAAAAATATAATTTTATTAATTATGATAATTATATACAGAAATTATCTGAGCAACTTTTTATTAAAATAAGAGAAACTTTCAGTTATTATGAGAGTAAAGGTATAACACCTTTGATTTTTAATTGGTCTAATCATTACAACAAATTAATAGAAAATGATGATTATATGAATCAAAAAAAAATTCATATAAAATATAAAAATAAAGAATTCAAATCTTTGATTGATGTTACGATTGAATATGAAAATTTAACGATTCATAAGGATTATGAATTCTTTGGAAAAAACCCACCTATCGATTATCACCCTTCAAAAAAATTTCACAGAATAATTGCGGATAGTATTATCGAAAAGATACGTACCATTGAAAATAATTCTCTCACAACCAAGCTTATTTAATATTTATATTTAATGAAGGTAATAATTACAGAATCGAGACTGATTGACTTGGGGGCATTTTTTTTGAATGATACCTATAATAATTTGACCATGTCACCAGGTAGAAAATCATATAAACAATGGGATTTTGCCTTTAAAGATGGAGAGATTGTTTTTATGTGGTCTAAACCTGAAGACAGAATATTCTTCGACAGAGCAAAAATTTCGGATCCATTAGTAAATATGTTTTCACTTGACTATGAACAAAAAAAAGAGTCAATCAGAAAATGGTTCTCTGATTACCTTGGTATCGAACCACCAAGCGCAATACATTTTGGAACCTTTAACCATATAGATTTAGATGAAATATCAAATTAACCAATCAAGATTACAGACAATTGCGACGAAATACTTACTCAACGAATTGGGGGAGTTGAAACCTGATAAGATTATTCCCAACTTGGAAATTTTTTTTAAAAATGGATATGAAACTGCACTGTTATCCTATTCACCTGAAATGAACGCGTATTACTTTAGTATTGATGGAAATATTTTCGGTTCAATTATGGACTTATTTTTACTCAGTGACGAAGAAGTCGATAAAATAATAAGAAAACTTGTATATGATTTAACTGGTGTAGAAATCGCTGAATTGAGTATTCTTTAATATATTCATCGTAAAAACTATTATAATGGTAACTGTTTCTGAACGAGCAAAAAATCAACTTTTAATTTTAATGGAGAATGAGGGTATATCCCCTGAAACTCATAAGTTAAGAGTCGGAGTAATTGGAGGAGGATGTAGTGGATTATCTTATCAAATGAAATTTGATGATAAGGATGACCCAAGTGATACTATCGTTGACCTCGATTCTATTAAGGTCTGTATCAATAAATTATCTCTTTTATACTTAGCAGGAACCGAGTTGGACTATGGAGATGGTCTGAATGGTAAAGGGTTTGAATGGAAGAACCCAAACGCAACAAGAACCTGTGGTTGTGGCGAAAGTTTTAGTTTATAAACATATTTAGGGAGTTGCGACCCCTCTTTTGGACACTACAATTGATGCCATTTGATTTGCAAAAGTTATGGCCTCCGATATATTTTTTGTCTCAAAATATTTCAAACTAAAAAACGCCGTGAATGTATCACCTGCTCCACTAACATCTATTGTTTGTTTTGGAGATGGTGATAAAAATACAATATCGTCATGTTTTGCGCCATTCATTCCTAATGTGATTATAACCTTATCTTTATTTTTATCGGAAATATTTTTATTTCTTTGATATTCGTGCTCATTCAATTTAATGAATGTAAATGATTTGATAAGATTTTCCGTAATAATTTTCTTGGTATCGATTATGGATAGTTTTGACAACTTACCAATTTGAATTAAGGTATCTTCACTCAAAAATCCTTTGTTGTAATCACTAACGATAACCAAATCGGATTCTGAAATATCTTCAATTTTTTCTGAAGTTAATACTAATGAATCAATATTGTCTTCGCCTTCATCAACCCTGAGAAACATGTGGTTTGTTTTATGATCAATATACCTTGTTTTTGTGATTGAATTGGTTTGATGAATTAATGATATTTTTAACGAAGGGTTATGAGCCCTTAAATTTTCCCTAACATTTCCTGCCATTCCTAAATTTGACTCTGTAATAATGTCTGTAAGGACTGGGACAGGTGCTTCGGGACACAATCGTTTCACATCGCCATAGATGAAAACATCATGACATAATTCACCTATTATCGTTATTCGCATGATTTAATATGTCGGTGGTCGAAAATTTATCTAATCTGTTGAAGATTATAATTTGTTTTGCAAATTCTTGGCCGATTATTTCTTTTCCAAGATAATCAGAACCGATGATAAATTTATCAGGTTTATATCGTTCAAGAAGTTCTCTTAACTTTTCATCGGAATCAAAAACCACTACGGTATCAACCCCTTTAATTTGTTTAAGATTGAACGCTCTTTCACTTTCAGAATGGAATGGTCTCCCTTCTCCCTTATTTTTTTTTACTCGTTCATCAGAATCGATTCCGATTATGACTTGGCCTCCAAATGATGCTGCGTGTTGTATTAATTTGAAGTGTCCATGATGTAGGACATCGAAACAACCATTTAACCAAATTTTCATTGTGAGTCCCCCTTCCATACTCTATATGAGTCCGAATCGAAGTGTTCTGTTGATACTTCAAAGACCACACCTTTGGTTAGAGCTTCGAGTTGATGTGGTTGTCCTGGTCGTTGTCTTACGACATCTCCGACATTGAGGATTTGTTCATTGACTTGGGCAGTTTCTGTATCAATCCATCTATAAATGAATTGACCTTCATCAACATACCAAGTTTCATCTTTAATCATGTGATAGTGCATTGAGAATTTTGCACCTTCCTTGAAACACAATAATTTACCACAATATAATTCATGATTACAAATTATAATTTCTTCACCCCACCCTTTTGGGATTTTGCATGAGGGGCATTCTGTTACATTATGAACTTTAGGTTTTTCCATACTAAAAATATAATAAAAAAAAATTAAATATCCATAATAAGCTTATTGTTTTGAATCCAATAGACGTTCTACATCTATCATTGAATCGTTGAGGTCGGGTATGGTTCTGGTTACTTTGTATTCCAATACTTCATCCACCGAATCGTGTGCTGGGGTGTCCAAAGGAGATGCAGATTCAACTTCATATATTAATTCATGAACAAGAATTTGTTGTATTAATTCATTTTGTTCATTTGCATGTGAAATTGAAACGACCTTATGATTGAGAACCTTTTCCAGAGTACTATTATCTAACAACTCTCCTCCATCTATTTTGTTAATCTCACGATTAAGGACTGCTTCCACAAATGATGGGTCGATATCGGGACTTTGTAAGGTTGAAACTACCTTGTGATTGAGTACCTCTTCTAAATCATAATTTGGGATAATGCCACAGTATTCTGTTGTAACTACCTTATGATTGAGTACCTCATCTACCTTACGAGATCCTTTTCTGTATCCATAATTGAGTATACCTTCCACCGTGGTAATTCTTTCCATGCCAAGGTCTCCGGTCGCAGATACCCCACTATTGAGTACCCCTTCCACCGCAGGTTGAAAGACCACGTTTTCCATGCCAGTTGCAGATACCCCACGATTGAGTATTCCCTCCACCTGATCTCGAAGGGGACCTATGTCTGCCCCAGTTGCAGATACCCCACGATTGAGTATTCCCTCCACCCATTCAGAGAGTAGAGGTTGAAATTCATCAATTTCAAGACAAAAAAGAGGAAAAAAATTGGTGAAAAACTCATACCTCCACCATAATTTACCTGATTTTTCCAATTCAAAATACCAATACTTATTTGCACGGTCGATGAACCAAATTGACTGATTTTCAGACAAAATGATTTCAACCTTGGATAAATCCTGATTTAGTTTTCGTAATACGATTTTTTTGAGTCCTGGATGCATAGTATTGATTATTAAAACAAATATATTGTTTTTTTTTCAATATAACAATCATATTTTATAAAGAAGAGGATTTTGTTTTTATTAGGTATTTATTGTAATGAAGTATATTATCACCGAATCACAATACGAATTATTATCTGAGTCTGACTTAGTGGATAGATTGAAACGAAGGGTGAATAAGAAATCCTTTGAGAAATATATTCTTGAGACACAAAAGGAATTTCCTGATTTTTGTGTAGACTTTGTCGATGAATACGAATATTCTGATAGTATTATTGCGATGGCGATTGAACATTTTTTTGCGGTCAACGAAGATTATTTCACTGAGAATAGTTATGAAGAATTTGTTGACAGAATTTTTGTACTGTGTCAGAGTTGGTATGGTGATGATTTGATGGAAACTTATCTTACCGCTTGCGGTGATGAAATGATGAATGAAGCGGTCGATCTTGATATTGAACCGAATAAGGTGATTGTCAAATTATTCAAAATTCTTAATACTCAAAAAAGTAATTACAACAACAAAAGAGACTTACAAGCCGCAATTAAAGACTACTTACCTTATTTCGGAATCGATCCCGATTTTGCACCATATATTTTGGAATTATATCTTTTGAACTATCGACAAGATGGTGATTATTCATCATTGACAAAGGACAACTTTATCGATCCAAGAAAGATGAAAGGTAAACGGACTCCGAATTATAATGCCAAAGTTTATACCAAAGCTCAACTTCCATTTGAAGGTTCAAACTTGAGAGGATATTGGAGAACAACAATGGACGGGAAGATATATATTGTCGAGTCGTATGGATGGTATCCAGTCTATATTTTCAAAGATGGAAAGTGGTATGAAACTTCAGATAGATATTCATCGTCCACAGGAAAACAAATGAACGCATCTCAACCATATAGATGGAATGATACTTTGGACACTCAAGTTTATCTATTGTCTCGTCAGGAAATGGAAATGATTGAGAGAGGAGTAACTCACGAGAAAGTGATGGAACTTAAACGAAAGGCATTCAGAGATATGGCGCCTTCATTGATCTCCCAAAAAGTTTCGACCGCAAAATCTTCGTCATATAATCCTGTTGCGCCAAACACAAGTATCAAATTCAAAATTTCTTCCGTTGAAGAAATTGACGACAAAAATGTTGTGACTGTGGACATTTACGACGTAATGAAAACTCGTGCAGGTGTTCAAATTGCAACACCCGAAAACTATTTGAAAGGTGAAATACCGAACCTTACTCCCGAAAAGGTTGAAAAACAAATCGAGG
>Ga0247844_1000960_pt1 | contig 57032 bp, 52 predicted proteins | sample LaCtaG_FD_192421 | JGI IMG/M metagenome (GOLD analysis project Ga0247844, IMG submission 192421) | Freshwater microbial communities from meromictic Lake La Cruz, Castile-La Mancha, Spain - LaCruzMarch201714.5m_1 | ecosystem: Environmental > Aquatic > Freshwater > Lake | place: Spain: Castile-La... | reverse complement strand
CCTAATACAAGTGGATTATCGGCAAAGCGATCATCTTCAAGGGCATCGTTTATAATTAAGGGCCGGCGCTGAACGATTGTGTGGCCGCAAAATGAAATATTTCTGGGCGTTTCCTTGGGTGCGTCTTCGAGGCCAACGCAAGACTTGAACCACTGACGATTTTCGTCGATAAGGCTTATAACTCCTATTTTGCGCCAGTAATATCTTGAACTAGGTGGGTGATGTCGTCGAAGATTGCTTCCGATTGTGTATCAAGTACGCTGTAGCTATGCAGTTCCTTGAGGCGAGCCGAATCGTCTTCGGGTATGGACGCTTCCTGCACGCGGGCTAGATGTCAAAACCTCTCAACAACATTAGGTCAGCAGTTCCTATTTTGTCTCGCCCGGCGCATGTTTGTATCCGAGCGAGCCAGCAGGGTGTCAGGTTTGAGCTCATCGCCTTCCATGGTGCTGATCCCAGTGCTGATGCTGGTGGGCACTGGTTCCTGCTTGCTGCCTAGCCCCAGCTGGCTCACCAGGGCTTGTAGATCCGCAGCCATTTCCTGGGCGGCGGCCCTATTGCAATCTGTGGCCACCACCACGAATTCATCCCCGCCGCTGCGGAAGAAGTGGTCGGTGATGCGCAGCCGTTGGCGTACCGCGCTGGCCACTCGTTTCAGAACTAGGTCGCCGATTTTATGGCCAAAGCGGTCATTGATTTTGGTGAGACCATCCACGTCGATAGTGATGCAGCTGAGGGGCTCGCCGGTGCGGCGGCAGCGCAGGCATTCCTCTTTGAGCCTTAAGAACAGGGCATTGCGATTGCCGCAGCCGATGGCGCGCTTTACGTGGCTAAGGATCGCGGCCGCCATCAGGTGGTTTGTCTGGAAATGGAGGACACCCAATTGCAGGCACCTTTTGCTTAGGCGGACTGCATGGTTGCAGCCGGCTCTTGGATGTCTGCCTCAATGCTCCATTCCAGCAGGCTTTCGACGCCATTCGGACCCGAAAAGCTGCCGGTGACAGCGGCGGTCAGCTCCGGCCTGGAGGAGGTGGCCAAGGTGATGTAGCGATCATCGATCACGCCTATGCCGCTGGGATCAAAGCCCCGCCAGCCTGCACCTGGCAGATACACCTCGGCCCAGGCGTGCAGGTCGTAGCTCTCAGGCTTTGGTTCCACCAGGTGGTAGCCGCTCACGAAGCGGGCCGGTAAACCCACGCAGCGACAGGCTTCCACCATCAGCATGGCCAGATCGCGGCAGGATCCCACCCTTTCCTTGAGGGTGCGGCCGGCGGGCCAGGCCGGACCCACATGTCGCTGGGTGTATTTGACCCGGTCTTGGATGATTTCCACCAGCTGTTGCAAAAACATCAGCGCCCTTTGATCGCTGCCCATCAGCGCTTCCTGGGCCATGTCCACCGCGGCTGGGTCGTGCTGGCCGTTGGGTAGCCAGCCCTCCAGGCTGCCGGCCAGGTCACCGTTCAGGTGGCCCACTGGGTAGGGCAGCATCGGTTCGCTGCCCTCCAGGCAAACCTGCAGCAGCGGTGCTGGTTCCGTTTCCACCAGGCTGCTGGCCCGCACTATGAACACATCTGTTGGCCCATTGAATCGGGCCCGCAGGATTTCATCGCCGCTGGCTGCCACCAAGGGGTAGAGCCGCCCAGGCTCCGGCGTCACTACCAGCTGGAAGTCCAGTAGCCGCTGAAAGCCGTGGCCCCGTGGCTTGAGGCAGAACCGGTGCGGACCCAGCAGCACCGGGGCGCTGTAGCGGTAGGTGAAGGTGTGGGTTACGCGGGCACGCATGCGTGGTCGGCGGTGAAGTAGCGCTGTTCGATCAGATCATGGAGCCGGTTGAGGTCGCTTTGCAGGCCGTCGATCGACTCGTGCAAACCTCCCGCAATCAGTTCATCGATGCGGCTGTAGCTCCAGCGGGCCAGGGTGAGGCCGCTGAGGCATTCGAGCTCGTCTGGAGCTCCTGGCACCGCCTGGCCGCGCACGATTCTCAAGGTTTCGTGGATGCGCTCCAGGCAGTAGCGCACCGAGCGCGGAAAGATCGGGTCGAGCAGTAGGAAGCTGGCCACCGCCTTGGGCTCGATCGCCTGCTGGCGCGACTGACGGAACATTTGATAGGCCCCAGCGCTACGCAGCAGGGAGATCCACTGCAGTTCATCGAGCACGCCGCCCACCTCATCAGGTGATGGCAGCAGCAGGAAGTACTTCACATCGAGGATGCGGGTGGTTTTTTCAGCCCGCTCCAGCACCCGCCCCAGGCGGCTGAATTGCCAGGAGAGGTCGCGGCTGAGGGTGGCATCCGTGATGCCATAAAAAAGTTGGCAGGCTCGGCGGATGTCCCGAAGTTGCTCCAGGGGAGGCTGACCCCAGAACCCCTTGTTGTCGAACAGCGTCCAATAGATGTCGTTGAGCTGCTCCCACATTTCGGTGGTGATTACATCGCGGATCTGGCGAGCGTTTTCGCGGGCGATGGCGATGCAGTTCACCACGCTGTTGGGATTGGCCTCGGCCCGCACCAGAAACTCCACCACCTGCTCCGGGCGTCCTTCTGGATAAAGACGGTCGAACAGTTCCCGATCACCACTGGCATCAACCAGGGGCAGCCAGGGTTCGGCGCTGCCGGGCGGGCAGTCGAGGGCCATCGCTTCGCTCACCTCCACAAAGCGGGATATGTTTTCGGCCCGCTCCACATAGCGGTTGATCCAATAAAGGGAGTCGGCGACGCGGCTCAGCATGGTTGTTCACTCACGATCCAGGTGTCCTTGCAGCCGCCACCTTGGGAAGAGTTGACCACCAAGGAACCGCGGCGCAGGGCCACCCGGGTGAGACCGCCCGGGCTTACCCAGGCTCCCCTGCCGCGCAGCACATAGGGCCGTAGATCCACGTGACAGGGGAACAATTCACCTTCGCTCAGCGAGGGCACGGTGGAGAGCTCGAGGGTGGGCTGGGCTACGTAGTTGCGGGGATCGGCCTGGATCTTGACGGCAAACTCCGCGATCTCCTCGCTGCTGGCGTGGGGGCCGATGAGCATGCCGTAGCCACCGGCCTCGGCCACCGCTTTCACCACCAGCTCACTGAGGTGGGCCAGCACGTAGGCCCGGTCATCCTCCCTGGAGCAGAGGTAGGTGGGTACGTTTTCAATTATTGGATCTTCGCCGAGGTAGTAGCGGATCATCTCCGGCAGGTAGGCGTAGACCAGCTTGTCGTCGGCTACGCCGGTGCCTGGTGCGTTGGCGATTGCCACCCGGCCGGCCCGGTAAGCGGCCATCAGGCCCCGCACCCCCAGCATCGAATCGCTGCGGAATACGGCCGGGTCGAGGAAGTCGTCGTCGATGCGCCGGTAGATCACATCCACCGGTTCGGGCCCGGCCGTGCTGCGCATCCACACCCGGTCGTCCTGGCAGATCAGGTCGCGGCCCTCCACCAGCTGGATGCCCATCTGCTGGGCCAGGTAGCTGTGCTCGAAGTAGGCGCTGTTGAACACCCCGGGGGTGAGCAGCACCACCTTGGGGGTATCGGTCCAGGGGGCCAGCTCCCGCAGGGTCTGCAGCAGGTGGGAGGGGTAATCGTCGATCGGTTGCACGGTGCGGCCGGCAAACAAGCTCGGGAACATCCGCTTCATCACCCGGCGGTTTTCAAGGAAGTAGGCCACGCCGGAGGGACAGCGCAGGTTGTCTTCCAGCACTCGCCAGGTGCCTTGACCATCGCGCACCAAATCCAAACCGGAGATGTGGCACCAGCGGCCTAGGGGCGGCTGGAAGCCCTGCAGTTGGGGTCGCCAGCCCTGGGAGCTCTCCACGTCCTGCCGCGGAATTACGCCGTCGTTGAGGATTTTTTGGGGTCCATAGACATCGGCTAGAAATAGGTCGATCGCCTCTAGCCGCTGGAACAGGCCTGCCTCGAGGCGTTGCCAGTCCCCGCTACCGATCAGCCGCGGCAGGGGGTCAAAGGGCAGGATGCGCTCACCACCATGGTTGCCCGAGCCATTGAGGCGAAAGGTGGCCCCCAGCCGCCGCAGCAAAACGCCGGCCGCCGCGTGATTGCGATTTAGTTCATCGAGGCCCAGCTGGCCCAGGGAGGAGAGCAGGGGCCGCAGGGCGCTGCGGGGCTGATCAGGGGCACTGAAGTATTCGTCGTAGCCCCGATTTGGTCTGTATTCCCCAAACATGCTCCACCACCTGCCATGAAGTGATCATGTCCACCCGTTGGGTTGACGCCGGTGTGGGTTGATACGGAAGGCCAGCTCCGTCCATGGCCTCTATCTCCGTTCCCCATTAGGGTGAAGGGACGGCAGCTCTCTGGGGCTTTTGTTATGCCCAGCCATCTCCCCAATCCTGCTGGCGATGCCTCCAGAGGGTCTGGTGTCTCCTGGGCAGAACCCTTCGGTAAAGATCCAGGGGGCAATGAGGACCAAACAATCCTTACTGGGGATGAATACCTAGAAATTCTGGGTCTCGACGACGGTCAGCGCCGCTATGAAAGGTTGGTGGCGCTTCCCTGTCCTCCGGTGTTGATTCAGCTGCCCAGCCCAGGCGCTGAAGCTCGCACCGAGTGGTTTTATGCCGACATCCTCGACATCAGTCTCGGTGGCTTGTGCCTGCTGACCACTGGAAACCATGACTTACAGGTAGGTCAAGAATTGCTGGTTGATTTCAATGTGCATCGGACCGCCGACTTGCATCAGGTGGCGGGTTTTGTGCGTTGGTTTGTTCGCTCCGGCACCTTTACCACCATGGGGATGGGCTTCAGCGAACCCCTGCCCCAGCTTCCCCAGCTGATGCCGGAGCGGCGCAATAGCCCGCGTGACCCCAAAACGGTGGCTGATTAGAGCAAGAAGTAGCGCTGGGCCATTGGCAGCACATCGGCTGGTTCGCAGCTGAGCAGCACCCCATCGGCGAACACCTCATAGGTCTGGGGGTCAACCTCAACATTCGGCAGGGCCGTGTTGTTTTTCATTGAGGCCTTGCCGATGTCGCCGCGGGTGTTGGTCACGGGCACGCAGGGGCGTTTCAGGCCCAGCTGGCGGGGTAGGTCGGCATCGAGGGCTGCCTGGCTCATGAAGGTGAGGCAGCTGGGGGCCAGGGCTGCCCCAAAAGCGGCAAACATCGGCCGGCCGTGCACCGGTCCGGGGGTGGGAATCGAGGCGTTGGCATCGCCCATCTGGGCCCACACGATTGAGCCACCCTTGATCACCAATTCCGGTTTCACCCCGAAAAAGCCCGGCTTCCACAACACCAGATCGGCAAGCTTTCCTACCTCCACCGAACCGATCTGGGAATCGAGCCCGTGGGCGATCGCCGGGTTGATCGTGGTTTTGGCGATGTAGCGCTTCAGCCGGGTGTTGTCGTTGCGGCCTCCACTTGAAGCGGCATCTTCGGGCAGGGCGCCGCGCTGCACCTTCATCTTGTGGGCGGTCTGGAAGGTGCGCGTGATCACCTCCCCCACCCTGCCCATGGCCTGGGAGTCGCTGGCAATGATCGAGAAGGCGCCCAGGTCGTGGAGGATGTCTTCGGCGGCGATAGTTTCGCGGCGGATGCGCGATTCGGCGAAGGCCACATCCTCCGGGATGCGTGGATCCAGGTGGTGGCACACCATCAACATGTCGAGGTGTTCCTCGAGCGTGTTGCGGGTGTAAGGGCGGGTGGGGTTGGTGCTGCTGGGAAGCACGTTGGCTTCGCCGCAGATCTTGATGATGTCGGGGGCGTGGCCGCCGCCGGCCCCTTCGGTGTGAAAGGTGTGGATGGTGCGGCCGCCGATGGCGCGGATCGTGTCTTCCACAAAGCCCGCCTCGTTGAGGGTGTCGGAGTGGATGCACACCTGCACGTCGAAGCGGTCGGCCACCGTCAGGCAGCAGTCGATCGCGGCTGGGGTGGTGCCCCAGTCTTCGTGCAGCTTGAGGCCGCAGGCGCCGGCGCGCACCTGCTCCTCGATCGCTTCGGGGGTGGAGGCGTTGCCCTTGCCGTAGAAGCCCAGATTCACCGGCAGGCCCTCGGCGGCCTGCAACATGCGGGCCAGGTGAAAGGCGCCCGGGGTGCAGGTGGTGGCGTTGGTGCCGGTGGCCGGGCCGGTGCCGCCCCCCAGCAGGGTGGTGACGCCACTGGCTAAGGCCGTTTCAATCTGCTGCGGGCAGATGAAGTGGATGTGGGTGTCGATTGAGCCGGCGGTGAGGATGTGCCCCTCGCCCGCGATTGCTTCGGTGCCCGGGCCCACCACGATCGTCACGCCCGCCTGGGTGTCGGGGTTGCCCGCTTTGCCGATGGCGCAGATGCGGCCGTCGCGCAGGCCGATGTCGGCCTTGACGATCCCCCACCAATCCAGGATCAGGGCGTTGGTTATGACTGTGTCTACGGCGCCTTCAGCGCGGGGAGTCTGGCTCTGGCCCATGCCGTCGCGGATCACCTTGCCGCCGCCAAACTTCACCTCATCGCCATAGACGGTGAAATCCTTTTCCACCTCCAGAAATAGTTCGGTGTCGGCTAGGCGCAGCCGATCGCCGGTGGTGGGGCCGTAGGTCTCGGCGTAGGCGCGGCGGGAGATGCGGTATGGCATGTGGAAAAGGGTTAATCGAGCGGTCCGTTGACCAGGCCGTTGAAGCCGAAGACGCGGCGCTCGCCGGCGAAGGGCACCAGCTGCACCTCGCGGCTGTCGCCGGGCTCGAAGCGGATAGCCGTGCCGGCGGGGATGTCGAGCCGCAGGCCGCGGGCGGCGTCGCGGTCAAATTTGAGCGCGCTGTTGGCTTCGTGGAAATGGAAGTGGGAGCCCACCTGCACGGGACGATCGCCGCTGTTGGCCACCAGCAGCGTTGTCACGGGCCGGCCGGCGTTCAGCACGATCTCACCGGGTTCGGGCAGTAGTTCACCAGGGATCAGGGGGGGCATGGTTCGGGGGATCAGCGGATCGGGTCGTGCAGGGTCACGAGCTTGGTGCCGTCGGGAAACATCGCTTCGATCTGCACTTCGCTTACCAGCTCTGGAATGCCCTCCATCACCTGTTCACGGCTCAGCCAGGTGCTGCCCTCGGCCATCAGGGCGGCAACGGTCTTGCCGTCCCGGGCGCCCTCGATCACCTGGAAGCTGAGCCAGGCAACGGCCTCGGGGTGATTCAGCTTGAGGCCGCGGTTGAGCCGCCGCTCCGCCAGCAGGGCGGCGGTGACGATCAGCAGCTTGTCCTTTTCCTGGGGGGTTAGGTGCATGGCCCAACTTTGGCAGCTTTAGGGCGCCTTGACCCGTTCAGCCTGAACCCAAGGGCTGTTCCTGGAAGGGCCAAACTCGCGGCAGTTCTGGGGCGCTGAGGCCGCGTGCGGCCCGGATCCGGGCCCATACCCTGGTGAACCAAAACCGGGCCGCCTGGCTGGAAGGGCCGCGGTAGCGGGCGATCAGGCCCTGGTCAAGGGCTCCGCAGGCCAGGTCGCCCTCCAGACCCTGGCGGTCGCTGCGGCAGTCGGCCAGCAGCTGGGCCAGGGCAGCGGCCCCCAGGGGCTGCGGCGCTGCCCACACCAGCGATCCCAGCACCGGTTGGCCGGCCATGCCGTGTTCTGCAGCGAGGCTGGCGCCGCTGATTTCCAGGGGATCCACCAGCTCCCAGCGGCGACCTTCGGGGCCGCGGCGGCAAACCTGCAGCCGTGAACGCCAGCAGCCCTGGCCCAGGGTTTCGCCGGCGGCGCTGCGGCCCAGCCGTACGACGTCCATGCCCAGCCAGCTGGCCCCCGCCGCCAGCTCCACCGTGAGGTTCTGCTCCAGCAGCCCGCCGGCAAACAGCACCAGCTCCTGGGGCAGCCATTCCAGGTCGCTGCCGGCTTCGAGGCTGAAGTGCAAACTCTGGCGGGCCCACTGGCCCTGCGGCACCAAACGGGACCGCCCCACCGTGCCATACACCTTCTGGGCCGCCACGCTAGTGAGCAGGGCTTGGCTACCTGGGGAGAGGTGGGCCCGCAGGGTGAGTTGGTCGCCCCCCACCAGGCCGCCGGCGGTGTGCAGGAGGGGCAATTCGCAGCGGCCGTCTACCTGGGGGTAGGCCCGTTGCAATTTCAGAGGGGATGTAGCCCAGCCCTGATGCACCGTGACCGGCGGCTCTCCCGGACTGCCCTGCCGGGCCGTGAACTCCAGCTCAGCGGCGCCGTGCCAGCGGCCTGCCGCAATGGTGTTGGGATGATTCACCAGGCATGCTGTTTAGAGACCATGGTGCACCCGGCGATGGCCAGCTCCGAGCCTGCTGACCGGCCTTTGGTGCTGCGTGAGCGCGGGCTGGCCGCCAGCCCGGGGGCCGTTCCTGCCTTGGTGCTTGCCCTTTCAGCGGCGGAGCGCACCCAGCTGCGCGGGTTGCGTTGCACAGCCTGTGGCAGGCAGGTGCTGCTGCAGCTGCCCCGGGGGGCAGCCCTGGAACCTGGTGAGTGGCTGGCCGCCACGGTTGCTGAACCGCTGGTCCAGGTGCGGGCGGCTGCGGAGGAGCTGTTGCAGGTGCGCAGCGCCGATCCCCTGGCCCTGCTCCAGGCCGCCTATCACCTTGGCAATCGCCACGTGGCCATGGAGATCAGGGCTGGTGAATTGCGCCTGCTCGCCGATTCCGTGCTGGCCCACCTGCTGGAGCATCGCGGCCTGCAGGTGGGCCAGCTGCAAGCTCCCTTTCAGCCCGAGTCCGGTGCCTACGGCCCCATCCACGGCCACAGCCACAGCCATGACCACTAGCCGCTTGCGCTTGTTTCAGCTGATTAGCCCAGCGCTGCCGGTGGGGGCCTTCAGTTATTCGGAGGGCTTGGAGGTGCTGGTGCAGCGCGGGCTTTTGCTGGACGGGGCTGGGGTGAGGGCCTGGCTGGAGGCTGAGCTGCAGCGCGGCACCTTGGTGCTGGAGGCTGCCAGTTTGCCCGGTTTGCTGCTGGCTGAAACAGCCGAATTGCGCGAGCGCGATAGCTGGTTGCTGGCCCTGCGGGAGGCGGCGGAGGTGCGCGCCCAGCAGCGCCAGATGGGCGCATCGCTGCTTGGGCTACTAGCCGACCTCGGCTTCAATCCGCCCGCCTTGAACCTGGCTTGGCCCGCAGCTTTTGCCCTGGCGGGCCGCGCCTTGGAGCTTGGCGCCACCGAGCTGGTTGAGGCCTATTTATATGGCTGGGTGGCAAACCAGCTCAGTGCGGCGTTGCGGCTGGTGCCTCTTGGACCCACCGAGGCCCAGCGCCTGCAGCTGGGTTTGGCGCCTTTGATTGCCCAGCGGGCCCTCGAACTGGCGGCTGCCGATCCCGATCAGCTCTGGAGCGGTGGCGTGGGTGCGGGTCTGGCCCAGTTGCGCCACGCCGAGCTGTACTCCAGGCTGTTTCGCAGCTGAGCGGATCGGATGAGCAAGCTGCGGGTGGGCGTGGCCGGGCCGGTGGGCTCGGGCAAAACCGCCCTGGTGGAGGCCCTCTGCCGGCGGCTGCGCGATCGCCTGCAGCTGGCGGTTGTCACCAACGACATCTACACCCAGGAGGATGCCCAGTTCCTCACCCGAGCTGGGGCCCTTGAACCCGAGCGCATCCGCGGCGTCGAAACCGGTGGCTGCCCCCACACCGCCATCCGCGAGGACTGTTCGATCAACCGGGCGGCGGTGGCCGAGCTGGAGGCGGCCTTCCCCGATCTGGATTTGGTGCTGGTGGAGAGCGGCGGCGACAACCTGGCCGCCAGCTTCAGCCCCGAGCTCGTGGACCTCTGCATTTATGTAATCGATGTGGCCGCCGGCGACAAAATTCCTCGCAAGGGCGGCCCGGGGATCACCCGCTCCGATCTGCTGGTGATCAACAAGATCGACCTGGCTCCCATGGTGGGAGCCAGCCTTGAGGTGATGGCAGCCGACACCGAACGCATGCGCCCTGGGCGTCCTTGGTGCTTCACCAACATCCGCAGCGGCGAAGGACTAGAGGCGGTGGAGAAGTTTTTGTGGGCCCAGCTGCCGTGATTTTTTTGGTAATATGCTGAAGCGAAACAAGATTAGGCATCTCTCTTTCCCGGGTCCATTTACGGCGTGGTGATCTCTCCTATGTCTGCCTTTCCACGATATTTGCTGCGCCTGGTTGCTTCATCTGGCCTGTTTCTGAGTGCAGCGGGCTGTGGGGCTGGGGTAGCCACTGTTACCGTTCCGGTCAGCAATTGGCCTGGCTATGAGTATTTCTCGCTAGCCCAGGACCGTAAACTAGATCAGCGTTATGACTTAAAGCTTGACCTCTAAAACTATACGAATCCCCAAGATATTGTCCACGCTTACCTGCGGGGAGAGTTGAAGCTGGCCCAGCTGACCACCGTTGAAGCCGTTGACATCTGTCAGCGGGTGCCGAAGCGTTGCCCAGCGGTGGTATTGGTGCTTGATGAATCCAGGGGCGCCGATCAGGTGGTTGTTGACCGGTCTTTGAATTGTATTGCCCAGCTTCGATCCCGCCCGGTGGCCATCACTCCGTCGACCCTGGGACCTTTTGTGCTCAGCCGCGCTCTAGCCCTCAATGGTCTAGGCCTGGAGGATGTGGAACTGAGGCCAATGCCATTGGAGGCGATGCCGAAGGCTCTAGCCAGGGGTGAAGTTGCCGCGGCAGCGCTGTTCCCACCCTTTTCCGACCAAGCAATTGCTACAGGTAAGGTTCGCCCCCTATTCACTAGCCGTGAAATTCCTGGCCAGATTTTCGACATTCTGGTTGCTGATCCCGAGTTCCTTTCGGCCAATCGGCCTTTAGTGGCACGGCTTTTGAGGGTCTGGCAGGCTGCCCACAAGGAGGCGGCTGCCAACCCTGACGCCGCGATCGCCACCATGGCCCGTCGGCAGGGTGTAACCGAACGGGGATTCCGTGATTCGTTGAAGGGTTTGGTGTTTTTCTCTTTGGCCAACCAGGAGCCCCTCTTTGTGCAAGGCGGCGTTCTAGAGCGCAACCTCAGCACAGTCCGTGACGTGCAGGCCTATCTGGGTCTGGTGCCAACTGCATCACCACTCCCCCCGGTTGACGGCACCGCCATTCGCCAGGCCTTGCAAGCCGGGGGCTAGAGCGAGCTAGGCCAGGGGATCGGCGGCCGTGACGCCATGTCGTCCCAAGTTGCGTTTGCGGTGATAGAGAGCTTGGTCGGCTTTTTCCATCAGCTGACGTTGACTTGTCCCCTGTTGAGGTATCCCACTGGCGACCCCAATGCTGGCCGTAACCCAGCTGGCAACTGGGCTGGATTCATGGTCGATGCAGGCGGAATCCAGGGCGTTAATAATGGCTTCCGCCAGTCGATAGGCTTCGGTCAACCCAGTTTCCGGCAGCAGAATCGCGAATTCCTCGCCACCGACACGGCAGACAAGGTCGGTGCTGCGAAGCACCTTGCTTTTTATCGCATCTGCAACTTTCCCGAGGCAGAGGTCTCCTTCAACATGCCCGTAGCTATCGTTGTAAAGCTTGAAATGGTCCACATCCAACAGAAGTAAACTCAACGGTTGTCTGCTACGCAGGCCCCGCTTCCACTCCTGGCTGAAAACCTCGTCGAACCGGCGTCGGTTGCCTAGTGCGGTGAGCCCATCCGTGTTGGCTAGGTCCCTGAGTTGTGCTGTTAGTGATTCGGATACCGTGACCAATTTGTAGAAGCTGCCACTAAGGCTAATGATTTCCTGGGGGGCATTGCTGAAGCTGGGGCTTTGCAGGGTTTCGGCTACATTTTTATCCGGGTTCAGCATCAGCTGATCGAGCTGTAGCAATGGCTTAAGAATCCGATCGGCTGTGCGCCAGGCAAAGCTCAAGCCCACTACCCAGCCCAGCACTAGCCCAGTCATCCAGACGCCCATCCCCAACAGACGTGCTGAATTTTGCTCTTTTTTAAGAGCATCAAGCTTCCGGATTTTTTCGTGGTGCAGATTTGCTAGTAGATCGCCGTGTCGTCGAATCTCACTAATTGTTCGGTCTTGGGTTGTTCGTTGTATCAACGTTAAGCTCAGTGGTATGTTTTGTTTTTGCAGTTCTTTAACTTCAACAGCCGTCTGTTCCAGGTTGCGCTGCACCTGGACTGAGAGCAGCCGGATTTCCTCTAGTTCCCGATGGAGTGCGTTGGTACTAGATAGCTGGCTCAGGGTTGTGAGCTTTTCATCGAGGGTGGTGCGGAAGCTCTTGAGCTTCGTGATGTCATTGCCCAGCTCTTTGCTTAGCGCGCTTGTCCCGCCTTGCACCATGTACTGAGCCGTGTGCGGCACAGACTGGAGCATCTCAAAGCTGAGCTGCCTGATCACATCAGACTAAAAGGCCACTGCACGGGCTTGGGCGCTGGCCTTTTGGCTAACCCATTCGCTAAGGAACCACCCGCCTACAGCTGCCACCGAGACGATGGCAAGGGTAGAGATTTGGGTTGTAAACAGTCGCCTTCTTAGTCCCACGCCTATGGCGACTTGGGTAGCCAATGCTACTTGGTAGGAAACGTAAAAGTTTCAGCTCGCGCAACTCCTGCGGAAATGGGACAAGGTCACACGCAAAGAGGTCGATATGTTTGGTATCGCTGGATACAGCGCCGGGGCTGATTGTTGCTGCTGTTTTCTGGGACTTTTTGGATTTCTTCGAGGTCGCAGGGCTTTTGCGAGATCTGTAGCAACCACTACAAAGCCAAAGTGTGACTACTGGATACCTTCCACTGACCGCCAAATCGCAGCGGGACATTCAGCGGTTTCCCGTAGGAGTTTTTATGAAGTCTTCCCTGATGCGCAAAACCACCATGCGTTATGTCGCTGGTGCTACGGCGATGGCAGCCAGCCTTTCGCTGGTGGCCTGCGGCGGCGGCGGCGAAAAAGCCTCTGGCGATTTCGACGGTGAAGTGAAGGTGGGGATTCTGCATTCCCGCTCCGGCACCATGGCCATCTCCGAAAACACGGTGGCTGAAGCCGAGTTGATGGCGATCGAGGAGATCAACGCCAAGGGCGGGATCACCATCGATGGCAAGAAGCTGAAGATTGTTCCCGTCGAAGAGGATGGTGCCTCTGATTGGCCCACCTTCGCCGAGAAAGCCAAAAAACTGATCGATCAGGATCAGGTGGCTGTGGTGTTTGGTGGCTGGACCTCAGCTAGCCGCAAGGCGATGCTGCCTGTGTTTGAGGCCAAGGATCACTTCCTCTTCTATCCGATCCAGTACGAAGGTCAGGAGTGCTCCAAGAACATCTTCTACAGCGGTGCTACACCCAATCAGCAGGCTGAGCCGGCTGTCTCCTGGCTGCTCAAGAACAAGGGCAAGGACTTCTTCCTAGTGGGCTCCGATTACGTGTATCCGCGCACCGCGAACACGATCATGAAGGAGCAGCTCAAGGTTGAGGGCGGCAATCTGGTGGGTGAGGACTACCTGCCGCTTGGCAACACCGAGGTGGCTCCGATCATTGCCAAGATCAAGCAGGCCCTGCCCAAGGGTGGCGTGATTGTCAACACCCTGAACGGTGACAGCAACGTCGCCTTCTTCAAGCAGATGAAGGCTGCTGGCATCACCCCTGCCAATGGCTACTCGATCATGAGCTTCTCGATTGCCGAGGAGGAGGTTGCGGCAATTGGCCCCGAATATCTGGAAGGCACCTTTGCGGCCTGGAACTTCTTCCAGAGTCTCGACACCCCGGCTTCCAAGAAGTTCACTACTGATTTCAAGGCCAAGTACGGCGAGAATCGGGTCACCAACGACCCGGCTGAATCCGCCTACAACATGGTCTACCTCTGGGCCGCTGGGGCTGAGAAGGCCAATAGCGTTGACGACAACGCAGTGCGCAAGTCGCTAATCGGTGTGACTTTTGATGCCCCCCAGGGCAAGATCGAGGTGCAGCCCAACCACCACACCACCGAGCTGGTGATGATTGGTGAGGTCCAAAAGGACGGCATGTTCAAGATCATCGAAGACAAGGGTGTGCTTAAGCCGATTGCCTGGAACCAGTTTGTTCCCGAAACCAAGGGTTACACCTGCGATTGGACCCAGGATCGTCCTGACGCTGGCAAGTTCAAGATGTGAGCCTTCGGCTTTCCTATTGACTTCAGGTCGGGGGAGCTTAGCTCCCCCTTTTCACATCGTTTTTATTTTTCTTTCCCTTGCCGAGCCCTGTTGGGCGCCATGGATCTTCTTTACGACACACTCTTCAATGGCTTAGCCATCGGTTCGGTGCTGGTGCTGGCCGCCCTTGGCTTGGCCGTTGTCTTTGGCTTGATGGGGGTCATCAACATGGCCCACGGCGAGTTGATGATGCTCGGGGCTTACACCACCTTTGTGGTGCAAAACCTATTTAAAAATGGCCCTCTGGAGGGTCTTTTCCCTATCTACATTTTGGTGGCGATACCGCTTGCTTTTTTAGTGAGTGGTTTAGCTGGCTTGCTGCTAGAAAAAACCGTGATTCGGCGCCTATATGGCAGGCCGTTGGAAACTCTCTTGGCAACCTGGGGGGTAAGCCTGATTTTGCAGCAATTTGTGCGCTCGGTGAGCAGTGCTTTTGTTGTGGGGCTTGTGGTGGCCGTGGCTCTGGGGCTGGTAGCACCACGGCTGTGGCCCAGCTCCTGGGCTCAACGGCGCTGGACCCCATTGCTTGCAGTGGCTAGCTGGGTAATTTCTGGCCTAATTGGCATCATCTTGGCTAACGGGCTAGGTGGTGTTCGGGTGTTGGATCAGCCCTGGTTTAGCGCTCGCAACCTAGACGTCACTGCTCCGCTTTGGTTGCGTGGTTCGGTTGAACTTGGCGATGTCAATATGCCAACGGCACGCTTGTTCATTGTTGCTCTTACGGCGATTGCCCTGGTGGCGGTGCATTGGTTTCTGCAGAAGAGCGTCTGGGGGATTCGCATCCGGGCCGTTACCCAAAATCGTTCGATGAGCGACTGCCTGGGGATTCCCACCGAAACCGTCGATGCGCTCACCTTTTTGGTGGGATCGGGCCTTGCTGGAGTGGCTGGAGTGGCTGTGACTTTGCTTGGCTCGGTGGGCCCAAACCTCGGCGGCAACTACATCGTTGACTGCTTCATGGTGGTGGTGTTGGGTGGGGTTGGCAAACTTCTCGGCACGGTTGTAGCGGCCCTGGGTATTGGAGTTCTCAGCTATGTGATTGGCTCTGGCTCCCTACTGCTGCTCTGGCCAGCCATGCCAGTCGGCCTCAATGAGCTGATCACATTTTTTGCCACCACCTCGATGGCCAAGGTGCTCGTGTTTGCTCTGATCGTCCTGTTCCTGCAGTTCAGGCCTGCTGGCCTGTTCCCGCAGAAGGGACGGCTGGTGGAGGCCTGAGCCATGGCGAAATTGCGCACCTGGTTGCCGTGGCTGCTGGTTGTGGCAGCAGCGTTGATCTTGCCGGCGATCTTGCCGCCGTTCCGGCTCAACCTGCTGGGTCGTTTTTTGTCCCTGGGAATCGTAGCCCTGGGTATAGACCTGATCTGGGGTTTTACTGGCATGCTTAGCCTGGGTCAGGGCATCTTCTTTGCCCTAGGTGGCTACGCCATCGGCATGCATTTGCAGCTTTTATCTCTGGCGCCTGGGGAGTTGCCTGAGTTTTTCGGGCTGTATGGAGTTAAGCAGCTCCCTGTTTTTTGGCAGCCATTTCAGTCTTTTGTGTTTACGGGCTTGTGTATTTGGGTGTTGCCTGCCTTGGTGGCAGGTGTGCTTGGTTATTTAGTTTTTCGCAACCGCATCAAGGGGGTCTACTTTTCGATTCTTACCCAGGCGGCCCTGCTGGTCTTTTTCAACTTTTTTAATGGCCAGCAAAAGCTGATTAATGGCACCAATGGCCTCAAAACTGATACCGCCCGGATCTTTGGGGAGCTTGTGGGCAGTGATGCCATGCAGCGCAACCTTTTCTGGCTCACTGTGGTGTTGGTGATGGCTGCGTGGTTGCTCTGCCGCTGGCTCACCCGTGGTCGCTTTGGCGATGCCTTGATCGCCATCCGCGATGACGAGCCGCGCTTGCGCTTCACCGGCTACAACCCCACGGCTTACAAAACCCTGGTGTTTGCAATTGCCGGTGCCATGGCTGGCGTTAGCGGTGCCCTTTACACCGTGCAGTCCGGCATTGTGTCGCCCCAATACATGGCCGTACCTTTCTCTATTGAGATGGTGATCTGGGTGGCGGTGGGTGGCCGCGGCACCTTGATCGGAGCCGTGCTTGGTGCCGTTTTGATCAACTACGCCAAGAGCCTGGTGAGTGAACAACTGCCGGAAACCTGGCTGTTTATCCAGGGTGGTTTGTTCCTATTGGTGGTCACGGCGCTGCCTGATGGCTTGGTGGGCTGGTGGCGCCAGGGTGGTCCGCGCCATATCCAGGCCATGGTTGGCTGGCCAGCATTGGCGCCCACTTATCCAGGCTTGGATCTCGACCCTGCGGCGCAGGCGGAGCGCCAGGCCTTTAGGTCCGATCTGCCTCCCGGAGGTGCCCCATGAGTTCGTCTACTGCCGCCCCTTTGGTCGCCCCGTTGCTGGAGCTACGCGGTGTCAGCGTCAGCTTCGATGGTTTTTGGGCCCTCAACGATCTCAACCTCTCCCTGGCACCCGGCGAGCTGCGGGCTGTGATCGGCCCGAATGGTGCGGGTAAAACCACCTTCCTTGATGTGATCACAGGCAAGGTGCGCCCCACCAAAGGCGACGTGGTGTTTCGGGGGCGCTCGTTGCTAGGCATCGCCGAGCACCGCATCGCTCGGCTCGGGATTGGTCGCAAATTTCAGACTCCGCGCGTCTACCAAAACCTCAGCCCTCGCCGCAATCTGGAGCTGGCTGTTAAAGGCAGCCACTCACCCTTCAAACTGCTATTTGGCAGCCTCGATAGCCGTCAGCGCCAGCGGGTCCAAGAGTTGCTGGCGGTGGTTGGCCTCGAGGTGCATGCTTCCCGGCGGGCCGGCAGCCTTTCCCACGGGCAGAAGCAGTGGCTTGAGATCGCCATGTTGCTGGCCCAAGATCCTTATGTGCTGCTGGTGGATGAGCCGGTGGCCGGCCTTTCCGAGGAGGAGACCGAGCGCACCGGTGCTTTGCTGCGCAGCCTTGCGGGCGACCACACCGTGCTGGTGATCGAACACGACATGGATTTCATTCGAGAGCTCGATTGCCCTGTAACCGTGCTGCATGAGGGTCACGTGCTCTGTGAGGGCACGATGGAGACGGTGCAGAGCGATCCCCGCGTGATCGAGGTGTATCTCGGTGTTGAGGACGACGTATGACTGCTTCTGCCACCATGACAACCCAACCCCAGGGCGAGGCCAGCCGCTTGCTAAGCGTGCGCGGGCTCAACGTCTATTATGGGGAGAGCCATATTCTCCGCAACGTCGATCTATCGATCGGGCCTGCTCAGATGGCCTGCCTGATCGGGCTCAATGGAGTTGGTAAAACCACCCTGCTCAAGTCGATCATCGGCCTGGTACCCCAGCGCAGCGGTTGCATCGAGCTGGCAGGCAGCGACTGCGGCGGCCTGGCCCCCCACCGCCGCGCCCGGGCGGGCATTGGCTATGTGCCCCAAGGGCGGGAGATCATTCCCCAGCTCAGCGTGCGCGAAAACCTGCTGCTGGGTCTGGAAGCCCTGCCGGGGGGTATGGGTCGCCATCGCCATATCGACCCGCTGGTGTTTGAGCTATTCCCGGTGCTGGAGAAGTTTCTGGCTCGCCGTGGCGGCGACCTCTCCGGTGGTCAACAGCAGCAGCTGGCCATCGCCCGGGCCCTGCTTGGCAAGCCCCGTTTGCTGCTGCTTGATGAACCCACGGAGGGCATTCAGCCCTCGGTGGTGCTCGACATCCAGCGGGCCGTGAGCCGCATCATTCGAGAGACTGGCATTTCGGTGTTGCTGGTGGAGCATCACGCCAGTTTTGTGCGCCAATCCGACTGTTATTACGCCATGCAGAAGGGCGGCATCGTGGCCAGTGGCGCCACGGCCGATCTCAGCTCTGAGATGATCCAGCGCTTCTTGAGCGTTTGAGGCTAAAAATAGGCTGATCAAAGTCAGCTAGAAATTCGATGCGCCCTTCCTTTGTGGCGGTCTTCGCGGCCGGTCTGTGCAGCACCACCCTGATTGCCGGTTTGGCTCCAGTTCAGGCCCAAACCTGCCAGTTCCTGGCGCCAGTGGGTGGCGATGGCACCACCAACATCGTCACCAAAACGATTGGTGCAGGCAATCCCTTTGGCCGCCCCAACTGGAACACCGATTTCTTCGTCACTCAGCCCTACGGCAGCTATAAGTTTTTCTTCACCGCCAACTCCTCGGTGAGTGCCACCTACCCCATCCAGGGCTATCTCAAGTTCACTGACGGCTCCAGCTTGCAGGTGATCAATGAGTCGTTTGCACCCCAGATGGGTACCGGCCGCATGTGGGGCCCCTTCCCCGCCATTCCCGGCAAAACCGTGAGCCAGCTCAACTTCAAGATTGGTGCCAGCGCAGACCAGGCGGCCACTGGTTTCACCTATCGCATCTCCACCATGGGTTGCAACTGAGGTAGGCGGGAGCTGGTGGCGATCGGAAATACCACCAGGGCCCAGATAGCTAGCGCAGCCAGCTGGGCTAATAGGCCCAGCGGCACGCAGGTGATGGCCACGATGCCGCCGAGGTACAGAAACCACCAAAGTCCATGACGTAGGTGCTGGCGATCGGCCAGGGCAAACAGCCCGGCAGGCACCAGCACGATCAGGCTGGCTCCTCGCAGGGAGCTGGTGCCGCACCAGCTGATCGCCCAGGTGGCCAGCACGAAGGCGGAGCTGCACCAGACACCGGCCCAGGGCAATCGGTAGGCCCGCTGGGCATCGGGCAACTGCCGGCGCAGGGCTATCAGGCTTACCGGGCCCATGGCCAGGGCGATCACCAAGGTGGCGGTGAGGAAGCTCACCACGGTTTGCCAGCTGGGGCCGCTGAGCAGCATCAACACCCCCATCGCCAGGCTCACTAATAGGGCGACTGAGGGCACCGCCTGGCGGTTGAGCCGCCCAAAGCTGCTGGGCAGCAGCCCGCAGCGCCCCATCATCCAGCTCACCCGCGCCGAGGCGCCCATGTAGGCCATGGCCGTGGCGCTCGGGGAGATCACCGCATCTAGCAGCAGCAACCGCGCCACCCAGCCCAGGCCCAGGCCCATGGCCAGGGCCACCAGGGGTCCGCCGTGGGCGGTGAGCTCAAGCCGGGCCCAGCCGCCAGCCAGCTGGTCGGGGGGATCGACACCAGGAAGGCCAGCTGCAGGATTAGGTAGATGCCAAGGGAGATGGCCAGACCAAGGGCCATGGCCAGGGGCACGGTGCGCTGGGGACGGCGGGTTTCGCCGGCCAGATCCATGGCGGTGCGAAAGCCCAGCAGCGAAAACAAAATCCCGCCGCTGCTGATCGCCGTCACCATGCCCTGCAGGGTTTCGCCCGGGGGTAGGCGGCTGGCGGCGAGATTGCCCCAGTGGCCCGAAGCCAGCATCAGCGTGACCGAGATCACCAGGGGTACGGCCAGTTTCCAGGCGGTGAGCCCGTCGATCCAGCGGGCTAGCCAGCCCACCCCTGCCAGGTTGATCCAGGCCAGCAATGCCAGCAGGGCCGTGGCCAGGGCTAGGCCCGGAGCGCTGAGCACCTGGCCGCTGCCCCCATCGGCCGTTAGCCAGGGGAAGCTGCTGGCCAGGTATTGCATCACCGCCAGCACCTCGATGGTGGGCAGGGCCAGGTAGGCGATCCAGGCGCTCCAGCCGCCGATGAAGCCGGCGGTGCGGCCGTGACTGAGCAGGGGGATCTGGGCCAGGGCGCCGGAACTGCTCACCAGGGAGCCCAGTTCGGCAAATACCAGGGCCAGGCTGAAGGCCAACATTCCGCCCAGTAGCCAGGCGCCGAGGGCTGCTGGGCCGGCACTACGGGCGGCGTAAAAGGGGGCAAACAGCCAGCCTGAGCCGATAGTGCTCGTCACCACGGCCAGGGTGAGGCTGCGCAGCCCCAGCTGGCGCGAGAGTTCGGAGGTGGTCATCGCCGGGTCATGGGCTGGCCTGCAGGAGTTGTCGCCAGAACCTCTCCGCCTCCTGGCTGCCGCCGCCAGATGGGGCGGGACTGGCTATCGGTCGGTCGCCCAGGTGGCTGATCGGCCGGCAGCCCAGGCTGTTGATCAACATGGCCGCCTCGCAGCTGGCCAGATCTTCCTCGTTGACCGAGGCTTCAGTGATCAGGCCCCGATCCAGACCCCGCTGCCGCATCACCCCCGGCAGGCAGCCGCTGCTCAGGGGCGGGGTGATCCAGGAGCCCCCGCGGCACACCAGCAGGTTGGCGCTGGTGCCGCAGCAGAGGCCGCCGGCGGAGCTGGCCAGCAGGGCGTCGTCGGCGCCCGCCTCCAGGGCCTGGCGGCGGGCCTGGATCGAGGCCCCGTAGGCGAAGCTCTTGCAGCGGCTCAGCAGGCTGGTGGCGCTGCGGGTTTCGGTGGCACTAACGATCACTCGCACCGGCTCGAAACACGGTTTGATGGCACTGAGCTGCAGCCAGAAGCTGGGGCTGCAGTTGCTGGGCGGGTCGATGCTCCGTGCACCGCTGCCGCGGCTCCAGTTGAGTCGCAGGGCGCCGCTGCTGCCAAGGGCCGTGCCGAAGCCGCTGCGCTCGATCGCTGCGGCGATCAGGGGCTGCACGGTCGCCGCTTCTGGCGGTGGCGGCAGCCCCAGCAGCGCCGCCGAGCTCTGCCAGCGGCCCAGGTGTTCCTCCAGCAGCCAGGCGTGACCTGCCTCCACCAGCAGGGTTTCAAACAGGCCATCGGCCAGCAGCAGGCCCCGATCGCTGATCGGCAGGGTCAGGGCCTGGGGCGTCCCCCAGCGCCCCTGCCCCGAGCCGTCGCCCAGCCAGGCGATCGGGGCGCTCATGCCAGGGCCTCCAGCAGCGGCTGCAGTTTCCAGCCCAACTCCTCGGCTTCGGCGGCGGGGTCGGAGTCGGCCACGATGCCGCAGCCGGCGTGGGCCCGTAGGCGCTGGCCGCGCAGCAGCAGCGAGCGGATCAGGATGTTGCTGTCGAACTGGCCGTCGCTGCCAATCCTGAATAGGGAGCCGCAGTAGGGCCCCCGCGGCACCGGCTCGAGGCCATGCAGGCGCTGGCAGGCGCGGATCTTGGGGGCGCCGGTGATCGAACCGCCTGGCCAGCAGGCCCGCAGCAGGTCAATCGTGTCGAACCCCGGCTCCAGTTGGCCCCGCACCACGGAGGTGAGGTGGTGCACCTGGCGGTAGCTCTCCAGCCCTACCAGCTGGGACACCTGGATCGAGCCTGGCTTGCACACCCGGCCCAGGTCGTTGCGCAGTAGGTCGACGATCATCACGTTCTCGGCCCGGTCCTTGGGGCTGGTCACCAGGTCGGCGGCGGCGTCGGCATCGGCGTCGGCATCGCCATGGCGCGGCCGGGTGCCCTTGATCGGCCTGGTTTCCACCTGCCCGCCCTCCCCCACCCGCAGAAATCGCTCCGGCGAAGCCGACAGCACCGCCTCCCCCGCCGCCGCCCCGCCGGCGATCGCCAGGCCGCCAAACGGGGCGGCGCATAGCTCGCGCAGGCGGCCGTAAAGGTCGAGGGGATCTGCGGGGCTTAATAAGGTGTGCTCGCAGCAGGCGGTGAGATTGGCTTGGAAAAGATCGCCGGCGGCGATCCAGGCCAACACTTCCTCCACCTGGGCGGCAAAGCGCTCCGGTGGGGTGTGCCAGTGCCAGGAGGCTGGCGCGATCGCGATCGCGGCCGGGGCTTGGCTCCCTGGCTCGGTGCCTAGATCAAGCCGCTCCAACAGGGCAGCGAAGCTGCTTAGCCGCGCTGGATCTTGACCCTCCAGCCACTGTTGCTGGCTGCCATGGTCAAACACCAGCACCGGGTCGTGGCGGGCGGCCCAGAGCAGGGCCATGTCGGGCGACTGCCAATGGGGTGCCGGCTCCACCCAGGCCCCGGCTTCGTAGCTGAGCCAGCCCATCCAATGGCCGCCGCCAGCGGCTAGATCGGCCAGCAGCGCAAAGGGATCACTGGCTCCGGTCTCCCCCGGTAGGCCGCGGCAGATGCGCTGCTCCAGGGGCGCCAGGCCGAGGCGGCTGCAGGGGCCCTGGGCGCTGCCATCGCTATCGAGCCACACCAGACCTTTCCTCCCCAGCTCGGCCGCCAGGGCTTGCACCAGGGGCCAGGGATCCCGCCAGGGCAGGGGGTGATGCAGGATCTCGCGGTGGCGGGGCGGGCTCATACCCCGGCTGCCAGCAGGGCGGCATCGCGGATGCGGCAGCTGTCGCACACGCCGCAGGGCTGCTCGCCGCCCTCGTAGCAGCTCCAGGTGCGCTCGATCGGCACCCCGAGCCGCCGGGCCTCTTGCACGATCCGGGTTTTGCTCCAGGTCACCAGGGGTGCCCAGAGCTGGGCGGCGTGGCCTTCGCGGCCGGCCTTGCTGGCCAGCTCAGCCAGGGTCTGGAAGGCTTCGAGGTAGTCGGGACGGCAGTCGGGGTAGCCGGAGTAGTCGACAGCATTCACCCCCAGCACCAGCTTCTCGGCGCCGCGGGCCTCAGCCAGGCTCAGCGCCAGGGCGATGAACACGGTGTTGCGTCCCGGCACATAGGTGTTCGGGATCACGCCCGCCTCAACCCCGGCGCTGGGCACGGCGATGGCGGTGTCGGTGAGGGCGGAGCCACCCCAGGCGGCCAGGTTGACGGCGATGGTGTGGTGTTCAGCCAGCCCCAGGAGCGGTGCCAGTTCGGCCGCGGCTTGCAGTTCGCGGCGATGGCGCTGGCCGTAATCCAGCGACAGCCCGATCACCTGATAACCGGCTTCGATCGCCAGGGCCGAGGCAGTAGCCGAATCCAGGCCGCCGGAGAGCAGGGCGATGGCGAGGGGTGGGGCAGGCATGGGTGCGGCAGACACGGCTACTGGGCTGGCGATGGCGTTGAGGCGCTTGTACAGAAGTACATCTTCCCCAATGCCAGCGCCGCTTGCGGCCGCCACGATGGCCATAACAGCGCATATTTGGATATGGATTTGGCCAGGGCCATCAAGAACGCAGCGCTTGTTTTGCTGCTCGCTGCAGCGCCCGTCTCGGCGGTTCCGCGGCTGGATCTTTCCAGTTACCCCAAAGTCGCTGCCGGCGACCGGCGCTGGGTGATTCAGCTGCCGGGGGTGCTGCCCCTCAACCCCGATTCCACCATGTCGACAAACTCCGCCGACTGGCGAGTGCAGTTGTTGGTGGGACAGATGGTGCAACTGGATTGCAATCGCCAGATGTTCGGCGGCAAGCTCCGCGCCGTGAAGCCCGCCCAGAAAGGTGGCCCGGTGATCTATCGGGTCACGGATGTGGGTCAGCTGGCCTCCACCCGTATGGCCTGCCCAGCTGACCAGCCGCGGCGCCTCGGCTTTGTGCCGATGGCCGGTAAGGCGTTTGTGGTGCCCTACAACGCCAGCCGCCCGATCGTGGTCGATGCTCCTCGGCCGCTGGAGCTGCGCTGGCGGCTGTGGAAGGCGGAAAGCCAGGAGCGCCCGGCGCAGCTGCAGTGATCAGCGCAATCCCAGCAACTTGTGGCTCTGCAGGCTGAGCCGCCATTCGGGGTTGCGGCGCACGTAATCGATCGCCAGGGCCTGGCCGGCTGGGGAGTCCCAGCCTGGTTGCAGCAGCAGCTCGGGGCCATGACTCCCGCCGCGCGCCTCCCGGGCTTGGACGGCCATGGCTGCGGCAAAGGCCAGATCGGCGGCCTCGTGCACCACCACCTTGAGCTCCTGGCAGGCGGCAAGCAGCTCGGTGCTGGGAGGGCGGTGGCGCTTAGGCGAAAGGGTGATCCAGGCGAAGCGGCCGCTGAGCTGATCCACGCCGCTGGTTTCCAGGTGCAGGGGCAGGCCCGAGGGCTCCAGGGCCTGGCAGAGCAAGCCAAGGTTGTGATGCAGCGGTTCACCGCCGGTGATCACAACAAAAGCGGCACCGGCTTCGGCGGCGGCCTCGGTCTCGCCAGCTAGCTCAGCCAGGGGGCGCTGGGGGTGCAGATCGGCAGGCCAGGAGTGTTTGGTGTCGCACCAGGGGCAGGCCACCGCGCAGCCCCCCAGGCGGATGAAGAAAGCGCTGCGGCCGGCGTGCAGGCCTTCACCCTGGAGGGAGTGGAAGGTTTCCACTACTGGCAGGGCAGTTGCTGGCAGCGAATCGGCGGCCAGGGGCTGGGACACCGGGCTGAGGGGAATGGAATTGCCTGATTGGTCTAATGCTTGGCGTTCCGTTTGGTTTGGAGTGCTTGCGTGCAGGCAAGCCCGGGCTAATGGAGTTTTATTTGCATCTGCTTGCATTCAGGACTGGACAGCACGGGGCAAATCCATCAAATTGTATTGATAGAATAATTGACATCTGTTGGAGGGTTTTGCGCAATCGCGCAAATTCGTGCAAATGTTTTATTCTTTGTAAATCTCTCAAAGACAGGCTTATTCATGTCGGTTGAGTCTCAAGAGAGTCCCGCGGTTTCATTCGAAGACTTGGCCCGCCTTGGCTTGCTTGAGCCCTATATTCGAGCCAATCTACTGGCCTTGGCGGCTAGCGGTGTTGCACTCAGCGATGAGCAAATAGATGCGGCTAGGCAGGCTTTTTGTCGTCAGCATCAAATCCGCGACGCCGAGGCCCTCAAGGCCTGGGCAGCAGCCCACATGCTCAGCCCTGCTGCCCTCGAGGCGCAGATGCGACAGTCCCTGCAGCTGCAGCTCCTCTGCCATGGCGACTTTTCCGCCAAGGCGGAAGCTCGCTTTCTGCAGCGCAAGAATCAACTCGATCGTGTCGTCTACAGCCTGCTGCGCCTCCGCGATGGTGGTCTCGCCCGCGAGCTCTATTTGCGCATTGATGATGGCGATGCCAATTTTGCCGATTTAGCCGCCCGCTATGCCGAAGGACCTGAGCAGGCAACCCGCGGCATTGTGGGCCCGGTGCCCCTCACCCAAGCCCACCCTGCCTTGGTAGATCGACTGCGCACCGCTCCCCCTGGCGTAGTGCTCGAGCCCTTCCAAATCGAATCCTGGTGGCTGGTGGTGCGGCTCGAAAGCCTCACTTCCGCCACCTTCGACGAGGCCACCGCCGCCCGCATGGCCGAAGAGCTGTTCGAGCAGTGGATCTCCGAGCAGGTTGAACGACGTCTCGTGGATCTGCGGCCTCTGTTGGAGAAACGCGTATCCGCCGATGCGAGCCAGAAGGCCAGCCTAGGCTCATCATGAGTTCCATGGACGATTCCGCCCCTTCTCAGCTGCCTGCCCATCCCGCTTTTGCCGGGTTGTCCCACTCCAGCGCCGAGCGTTTGCAGAAGCAGCTCAGCCGGCGTCAGTTTGCTGTTGGTGATCCCCTTTGCCTTAGGGGCTTGATCCCCTCTGAGATCCTGCTGCTTCAATCCGGCACAGCTCGCTTGCTGGTGCGGGATCAGGGCCGCCTTCGCACCGCAGAAAAGCTGGGACCGGGCAGCTTTGTGGGCCTGGCCTCCCTGTTGCGAGCTGCTCCCTGTGAGGAGGTAAGTGCGGGTTCCGAAGTGGAGGCCCTGGTGCTGGCCGATTCCCTGATTCTGGAGTTGCTGGCCAGCGAACCCTCCTTTGCCCAGTGGTGTGGCTCAAACCTATTCACCGCTGAATTGGCTGCCTTACTGGCCCTGCTGCTTGAGCAGCACCCCCAGGCCGGCACTTCGCTCCAGGAGTTGCTGGATCAGGCCCGCCCCCAGGCTCGATTAGTTGCGCCTGAGCCTTCGGCCCTAGCCGCCCTGCCGATTGAGTTCAGCTTGCTGGCCGCTAGCCACAACCTGATCGATCATCCCCTCGGGGCAGCGCTAAATCCCCGCCAGGGTGTGCCGGCTGCCACCCCACCACTACCTCCACGTCTGATCGCCCTGCCTGCGGAGCTGCTGGCGCCGGTAGCTCCAGTGCTGGAAGCCGAGCTGATGCCGGAGGGCTCTGGCAGCTCTGGCCAACCTGGCGGCTCCAATCCGCCTTTGGCTTCAGCCCTTGATCTGGGCCAGCGGGATCGCACGGCCCTGCAACTGCTGCGCGGCAACGGCCCCCTCGAGGAAACCCTCGCCTGTTTTCAGATGTTGGCGGCGGAGCTCAAGCTGCCCTTCCGGCGCGATGCGATCGAGAAGATCCTGCGCGATGTGTTGCGCCGCGGCCAGACGCCGGACCTGCAGCTCTGCGGCAATCTCGCTGCGATGATGGGTCTGCACGTAAGCGGCGTGCGGGTGCTTGCCAACCAGGGCACGCGCCTGCAGACCCCGGCCCTGATCCCCTGGCAGGGCGGGTTTGCCGTCGTGCGGGGCGCCAATGCCCGCGGTTTGCTGCTGGCCTCCCCGCGGCAGGGTTGGGTGGAGATTCCCCCCGACCAGCTTCCCGAGGCCTTCCCCGATGGCATCGATGTGCTGATGCTGGAGCGCAGCTCTGCCACCCCTGAGGAGCGCTTTGGTTTTGCCTGGTTCTGGCCAGCTTTGCAGCGCTACCGCGGCATCCTCACCCAGGTGCTGATCGCCTCCTTTGTGGTGCAGCTGTTCAGCCTGGCCAACCCCCTGCTGATTCAGGTGATCATCGACAAGGTGATCAACCAGCGCAGCCTCGATACTTTGCAGGTGCTGGGCTTTGCCCTGGTGGTGGTGACCTTGATGGAGGGTTTGATCGGCGCCCTGCGCACCTTCCTATTCAGTGAAACCACTAATCGCATCGACCTGCGCCTAGGCGCCGAGGTGATCGACCACCTACTGCGGCTGCCGCTCAATTACTTCGACCGCCGTCCCGTGGGCGAACTCGGTACCCGTATCGCTGAGCTGGAGAAGATCCGTAATTTCCTCACCGGCCAAGCGCTCACCACCCTGCTCGACACTGCCTTCTCGGTGATCTATATCGCCGTGATGCTGATCTACAGCTGGCTGCTCACCTTGATCGCCCTGTGCGTGCTGCCGATTCAGATCGGCCTCACCGTGCTGGGGGCTCCCCTCTTCCGCCGTCAATACCGCGATGCGGCCCAGGAGAACGCCCGCACCCAGAGCCACCTAATTGAGGTGCTCACCGGCATCCAGACGGTGAAGGCCCAGAACGTCGAGATGATCAGCCGCTGGAAGTGGCAAGACCTCTACGGCAAATATATCTCCCGCACCTTTGAAAAAACAATCACTGGTACGGCCCTTAACGAAACCTCCCAGGTGCTGCAGAAGCTCTCCCAGCTGCTGGTGCTCTGGGTAGGGGCCTCTTTGGTGCTTTCCGGCGACATGACCCTGGGCCAGTTGATCGCCTTCCGGATCATCTCCGGCTACGTCACCCAGCCTTTGCTGAGGCTCTCTTCGATCTGGCAGAGCATCCAGGAGCTCAAGGTTTCCTTTGAGCGCCTTGCCGATGTGGTCGACACCCCGGAGGAATCAGACGAGGCTGATAAGCAGAAGATTCCTCTGCCGCCCATTGCCGGCGAGGTGCGCTTTGACGACCTCTGCTTCTCCTTCACCCCCGGCGGAACCCAGGTGTTGCGTCACATCGACTTCACCATCGCCGCTGGCACCTTTGTGGGGGTGGCGGGTCAGAGCGGTAGCGGTAAGAGCACCCTCACCAAAATGCTGGCCCGCCTCTATTCACCAGGTAGCGGCCGGATCCTGATCGACAACTACGACATCGACAAAGTTGAGCTTTACTCTCTGCGCCGCCAAATCGGCATCGTGCCCCAGGAGCCCCTGCTATTCACTGGCACGGTGGCAGAGAATATTGCCCTCACCGATCCCGATGCCAGCAGTGATGCGATCGTGCAGGCGGCACGTCTGGCCTGCGCCCACGATTTCATCATGGAGCTTCCTGCGGGCTACAGCAGCACTGTGGGAGAACGCGGCGCCGGCCTTTCCGGCGGCCAGCGGCAGCGGCTGGCCCTCGCCCGCACCCTGCTCTCCCAGCCCCGGCTGCTGGTGCTTGATGAAGCAACTAGCGCTCTCGACTACGACACCGAGCGCCGCGTTTGCGACAACTTGCTCGACAACCTCAAGCACTGCACCGTTTTCTTTATTACCCACCGGCTCTCCACCATCCGCCGCGCCGAGCTAATCGTGATGATGCACGAAGGAGCCATCGTGGAAACGGGCACCCACGATGAGTTGATGGAGCGCCGCGGTCGCTATTACGCCCTTTACCGCCAGCAGGAGGTCAACTGATGTCGATTGTGCGCCGCGCCCAAAACGCTATTGAGCGCCGGGTTCAGACCAGCCATGAGGAGATGGCGCTGCAGCAGTCGCGCTTTTTAGCGCGAGCTATCACCTGGGCCTTGCTGGGCACCACAGCTGCTGGCCTGGCCTGGCTTGCCTTAGCCAAAACCGACGAGGTGGTTGTCGCCTCTGGCAAGCTCCAGCCGATCGGCGATGTCAAAACCATCCAAATGCCGGTGGGCGGTGTGCTGGAAACCATGCTGGTCAAGGACGGTCAGCGGGTCAGCCAGGGCCAAGTGCTGCTGCGCCTCGATAACGAGGCCACTCTCGACCGTCAGGCGAGTCTGCGTACCACCATCATCGCTAAGCAGGCCCAGCTGCGTCTCAAGGAGGTGGAGCTGGCTCGCTATCTCAACCTCAACGACACCGAGCAGACGGTGACGCGCCAGAACCTCGTGCTTGAAACCGAAATCCTGCAGCGGCTTGAGGGCCTCAAGGCAGTTGGGGCCTCAGCGGAGTTGCAGTATTTGCAACAGCGCAACAAGGTGCGTGAGGTGGATGGCGAGATCGCCAAGCTCAAGGTAGATCGCTTGCGTCAAACTGCGATCATCGAGCAGGCTCTGGAGCAGGTCAAAGGAGAGCTGGCCGATCTCGGTAGCAAGCTCACTGAGCTTCAGGTCAATATCCGCTACCAGGATGTGCGTTCCCCGGTGGATGGGGTGGTGTTTGATCTCAAGCCCACCGGCCCAGGTTTTGTGGCCCAAGGCAGTGAGCCGGTGATGAAGATTGTTCCCTTTGATGCGCTCCAGGCCAAGGTGGAGATTGAGAGCAGCGATATTGGTTTTGTGCGAGTTGGTCGCCCTGCCGATATCAGCATCGATTCCTTCCCGGCCACAGATTTCGGAGTGCTGCTTGGCACCGTTAAGCGCATTGGCTCCGATGCTTTGCCCCCAGATGAGCGCAATCAGACCTACCGCTTCCCAGCCACGATTGCCCTCGATTCACAGCAGCTCAAGCTGAAATCTGGCAAGAGCTTGCCTCTGCAGGTGGGCATGTCACTTACGGCCAATATAAAGTTGCGCAAAGTAACTTACTTGCAACTTCTACTTGGAGAATTTAAAGATAAAACAGACTCTCTTAGGCAAATCTAGTTAATTTCGGTTGCCAAGCTGGTTGAGTGAAATGGTCAATTCTGATGATCTTGCTGGGGCAGGCGCTGCTGGGCGGCCTCAATCAAGCCGCGAAATAGGGGGTGAGGCTTGCCGGGGCGGGAGAGAAATTCGGGGTGATATTGGCAGGCTGTAAAATATGGGTGGCTCGGTAACTCAATTAATTCAACTAGGCGGCCATCAGGCGAGGTGCCGCTGATTGTGTAGCCCGATTCGGTGAAGAGACTGCGGTAAGCATTGTTGAATTCGTAGCGGTGGCGGTGGCGTTCGTATACAACTTCGTCGCCATAAAGGTGATGAGCCATCGTGTCTGCAGCTAGACGGCAGGGGTAAACGCCCAGTCGCATCGTGCCGCCCAGATCAACTACGTCCTGTTGCTCAGGCAGTAGGTGGATCACCGGATGGGGCGTGTCGGCATCAAGTTCGGCGCTGGTGGCACCGGCCAGGCCCGCCTGGTTGCGGGCCCACTCGATCACGGCGCACTGCATGCCCAGGCACAGGCCCAGGAAGGGCACCTGCTGTTCCCGTGCCCACCGGATTGCAGCCACCTTGCCGTCCACACCGCGGTTGCCGAAGCCGCCGGGCACCACCACCGCATCCATGCCGGCCAGCAGAGCTTCTGCGCCCTGGCTTTCGAGCTGCTCGGCGCATACCCAGTGCAGATCAAGCGAAGCATCCCGATCCAGGCAGGCGTGGCGCAGGGCCTCCACCACCGATAGATAGGCGTCGTTGAGCTGCACGTACTTGCCCACCAGCGCCACCTTCACCGCCGGGCCGGGGTGGCGCAGTTTGGTTACCAGCTCCTGCCAGCGGGTCATGTCACTTTCAGCGTTGCTGAGCTGCAGCACATCGAGCACCTCGCGGCAGAGCCCCTCCTGCTCCATCGCCAGCGGCACCGCGTAGATGCTGTCGGCGTCTAGGGCCTGGATCACGGCCCGCTGCGGCACGCCGCAGAAGCCACCGATCTTGCGGCGCAGCTCGTCGCTCACGGGCCGGTCGCTGCGGCACACCAGCACATCGGGCTGGATGCCGATCGAGCGCAACTCCTTCACCGAGTGCTGGGTGGGCTTGGTCTTGAGCTCGCCCGAAACGCCAATGAAGGGCAGCAGGGTGACGTGCACATAGGCCAGGTCTTGGCGGCCCACATCGCCCCGGAATTCGCGTATCGCCTCAAGAAACGGCAGCGATTCGATGTCGCCCACCGTGCCGCCGATCTCGCCAATCACAACGTCGGCATTGCTGTTGGCGGCTACCCGATGGATGCGCTCGCGGATTTCGCGGGTGATGTGGGGGATCACCTGCACGGTGCCGCCGTTGTAGTCGCCGCGGCGCTCCTTGTTGATCACCGACTGGTAAATCGAGCCGGTGGTCACGCTGTTGAGGCGCGACATGGCGGTATCGGTGAAGCGTTCGTAGTGGCCCAGATCCAGATCGGTCTCGGCGCCGTCCTCGGTGACGAACACCTCACCGTGTTGGTACGGGCTCATCGTGCCCGGGTCCACGTTCAGATACGGGTCGAGCTTGAGGATCGAAACGCTGTAGCCGCGGCTCTTTAGCAGGCGCCCCAGGCTGGCGGCCACGATGCCCTTGCCGATGCTCGACACCACGCCGCCGGTGACAAAGACGAACTTGCTCATATCCCGGTGGCTGCCCCTTCAATGTACCGGGCGCTGCCTGCGGGGGCTGGCTGGGTTCGGCGGTCACGCCCGCTGCGCGGGCAACACCGCGCTCACCGCAGCCACCCCCGCAGGAGCTACATGCGTTCTAGGGGCTGGTTCGGGTGTTAAGAGGATCGGCCCGGCTTGCGGAGGCTCGCTGGTCCGCTGGTGCCGTTGCGGTGAGGCCGGTATTGCCCGCGCAGCGGGCGTCGACCGGCCGATCCCAGCGGCACCAGCGGCACTTGATCAGCCCTCGAGCAGGCTGCGCAGCATCCAAGCGGTCTTCTCGTGGATCTGCAGCCGCTGGGTGAGCAGGTCGGCGGTGGGTTGGTCGTTGGCCCCATCGGCGGTGACCATGACGCCGCGGATGGTGCGGGCGACCGCCTCGTGGCCGAGGACCAGCTCGCGCACCATCTCCAAGGCTGCCGGGATGCCCTGGCTTTCGGCGATTGAGGAGAGCTGGCCATAGGTGGCGCCGCCAAAGGGGGCCGGGCAGCCAAGGGCACGGATGCGCTCGGCGATGGCGTCTAGGGCGTTCCAGAGCTCGGTGTACTGCCCCATAAACATCAGGTGCAGGGTGTTGAACATCGGCCCGGTGACGTTCCAGTGGAAGCCGTGGGTTTTGGCGTAGAGCACGGTGCTGTCGGCCAGCACGCGGCCCAGGCCTGCGGCGATCTCCAGCCGCTGGGCTTCCGGGATGCCGATGTCAATGTCGGTCGCCATGGCGACTTATGCGTAGTGATTTCGTTTTAGCCCGGATTGCTTGGGTTAGTCGAGGCTGCCCAGATAATCCTTCACGCGGCAGCGGTTCTGGGGTTGACGCAGTTTCAGCAGGGCCCGGGATTCGATCTGCCGCACCCGCTCCCGGGAAAGCTGCATGGCAGTGCCGATTTCAGTCAGGCTGCGGGGGGTGTCGTCTACTAGCCCGAAGCGTTGACGGATCACCTCGGCTTCGCGGCTGCTCAGGTCTTCAAGCAGGGCCTCGAGGTCGTTGTGCAGCTGCTCGCGGGCGAGTTCCTGCTCAGGTGTGCTGTGGCCGTCTTCCAGCAGATCGCCGAGCTGCATGTCGTGTTCCTTGCCCACCCGGGCCTCCAGGGAGACGGGTTTGGGCAGCTGCAGCAGCGTTTCGCGGATCAGCGCTTCGCTGAGATTCAGCTCCTGGGCGATTTCAGCCACGCAGGGCAGGCGGCCTAGCCGGGCGCTGAGTTCACGCTGGGCCCGTTTAATTCGGTTGAGCTTCTCGGTGATATGCACCGGCAGCCGGATTGTGCGGCTCTGGCTGGCAAGGGCCCGGGTGATGCCCTGGCGAATCCACCAGTAGGCGTAGGTGCTGAAGCGAAACCCCCGGGTCGGGTCAAAGCGCTCCACGGCCCGCTCCAGTCCCAAGGTGCCCTCCTGCACCAGATCCAGCAGGTCCATGCCCCGGCGCTGGTACTTCTTGGCCACCGACACCACCAGTCGCAGATTGGCTTGGATCATCCGCTCCTTGGCCCTTTTGCCGCGGTGCAGGGCCATCCGTCGCTCTTTGGCGGCCACTTCGTCTAGTTCCCCTTCGCCCGGCTCGTCTTTGTCCGGTTCGCCCTCGCGCAGTAGCTGTTCTCGCCGCTGCACCAACCGGGCCAGGGTGAGCTCCTGCTCCTGGGTAAGCAGGTCCACCCGGCCGATGTCCTGCAGGTAAAGCCGCACCGGATCGGTGCTGGTGGGGGTGTGGGGCACGCCCAATGGATTAGTGGTGCTTCACCGTTGCTGCGCTGGGCAGTTGCGGCGCCAAATGCCCCGTTTTGTTTTGGCTTTCAGTTTTCGTCTTCTTCGCTCCAGGTGCTGGCCACATGCAGCTCGTCTAGTTGTTTGGTGGCCACACCGCCCGGGGCGCCGGTCATCAGGCAGCGGGCCTGCTGGGTCTTGGGGAAGGCGATCGTGTCGCGGATCGATTCCTCGCCCGCCAGCAGCATCACGATCCGATCTATGCCGTAGGCCAGGCCGCCGTGGGGTGGGGCACCCATGTCGAGGGCGTCCATCAGGAAGCCGAACTGCTGGTTGGCCTCCTCCAGGGGCAGACCAATGGTTTGCAGCACCTGGCGCTGCAGGGCCGAATCGTGAATGCGCAGCGAGCCGCCGCCCAGCTCGAGGCCGTTGAGCACCAGGTCGTAGGCCTGGGCGCGGGCCGTGGGCAGGGTGTTGGCCCAGGCGGCGGGATTAGTACCCAGATCCGCGCTGTTGGGGGCGCAGAAGGGGTGGTGCAGGGCTTCGAGGCGGTTTTCGCCGGCGTTGAACTCAAACATCGGGAAATCCACCACCCAGAGGAAATCCCACTGGTCGTTGTCACGGTCGGCCGGCACCAGGCCAAGCTCGCGGGCCAGAAATTGGCGCACTCGATCGAGGGCCTTATTCACCGTGGCGGTGTCGCCGGCGCCGAACAGCAGCAGGGTGCCGGGGGCGGCACCGGTGCGGGCCAGCAGTTCGGTTTTTTTGTCTTCTGTGAGGTTGTCCTTGATGGCGCCGATCGTGTCGATCTCGCCGCCCTCGCGCACCCGGATGAAGGCCAGGCCGCCTGCCCCAGCCTTCTGAGCCTCGCTGAACACATCGCCGCCGGGCTTGATGCGCACGTTGCTAATGGCGTCGTTGCCACCGGGCACGGCGATGCACTTCACCGAGCCGCCGGCGGCCACTGCGCCGCTGAATACCTTGAATCCCATCTCGGCCACCAGGTCGGAGACATCGGTGAGCTCCAGTCCGTAGCGGGTGTCGGGGCGATCTGTGCCGTAGCGGGCCATGGCCTCGTGCCAGGTGAGGCGCGGGAAGGGACGGGGCAACTCCACCCCTTTCACGGCCTTCCAGATCGAGGCGATCAGGGCCTCGTTGAGCTCCAGGATCTGCTCCTGGTCCATGAAGCTCATTTCGATGTCCAGCTGGGTGAATTCCGGCTGGCGATCGGCCCGCAGATCTTCGTCGCGGAAGCAGCGGGCCACCTGGTAGTAGCGCTCCAGGCCGCCCACCATCAGCAGCTGCTTAAACAGCTGGGGCGACTGGGGCAGGGCAAACCACTCACCACCGCACACCCGGCTGGGCACCAGGTAGTCGCGGGCGCCCTCGGGGGTGGAGCGAGTGAGCACCGGGGTTTCCACCTCAATAAAGTTCTGGTCTTCCAGGAAGCGGCGCATCGCCTGCACGGTGCGGTGGCGCAGGCGCAGGTTGCTGTTCATGCGCTCGCGGCGCAGGTCGAGGTAGCGGTGGCGCAGCCGCAGCTCTTCGCGGGTGTTCTCCTCGTCGTGCACCGACACGGGGAAGGGCAGGTTGCCCTTCACGGCGTTGAGCACGGTGATGGCGCTGGCCAGCACCTCGATGCGGCCGGTGGCCAGTCGGTCGTTGATGGCATCGGCGGGTCGCTCCCGCACCTTGCCGGCCACCTGAATCACCGTTTCGTTGCGCAGGTGCTCCGCTATGGCGAACATCTCGGCGCCATTGTCGGGATCGACAGTGATCTGCACGCTGCCGCTGCTGTCGCGCAGGTCGACAAAAATCACGCCGCCGTGGTCACGACATCGGTCTACCCAGCCGCAGAGCTGCACTGCCTGGCCGCTGGCGTCGTGACGCAGGTCGCCGCATCCGTGGCTGCGCATGCTGAGATCCGGAGTGAATGGGCGATTGTCCCACCCGGTGGCGTCAGCGCTTGTAGAAGGGACGCTTCACCACCAGCGCTGGCTCGGCTTTGCCGCGAATCTGCACCGCCAGCTCGGTGCCCAGCTTGGCGGCGCTGGCTGGTACGTAGGCCAGGGCGATCGCTTCTTCGAGGCTGGGTGACCAGCTGCCGCTGGTGATGTGCCCCACCGGCTCGCTAGCCACTGGAGCCCCGGCAGCCAGCACCGGGTAGCCATGGCGGGCGATGGCGCGGCCCTGCAGCTTCAATCCCACCAGGCGCCGCTGGACCCCCGCGGCGCTTTGGCGCTCCAGCACCTCGCGACCAATGAAGGTTTTGGGCATTTCCAGGTGCACCAGCCAGCCCAGGCCGGCCTCCAGGGGTGTGGTGTGCTCATCCAGCTCGTGGCCGTAGAGGTGCATGGCCGCTTCCAGGCGCAGGGTGTCGCGAGCGCCGAGGCCGCAGGGGCTGACGCCGCTGGCCAGCAATTTGTCCCATAGGAGCAGGCCGTCTGGCCGGTTCAGCAGCAGTTCGAAGCCGTCTTCACCGGTGTAACCAGTGCGGCCCACAAAGGCGCTGGCGCCAGCCAGCTTCAGCTCCCGGTGGCCGAAGCGGGGCAGGCCGCTCAGGTCGGTACCCGCCAACTCCTCCAGCCGGGCCGCCGCCTCCGGGCCCTGCAGGGCCAGCAGCACGCCATCGCTTTTGCGATCTTCAACATGGATGCCAAGGGGCTCCAGCTGGCTGCGGATCCAGGCCGTGTCGGTTGCGGCGCAGGCGGCATTGATCACCAGCAGTAGTTCGTGGCACTGGCCATCCGCCTGCCAGCCGCGGTCGTAGACGATCAGGTCGTCGCGGATGCCGCCCCGCTCGTTGAGCAGCACCGTGTAGCAGGCTTCGCCGGGGCCAATGCGAAACAGGTCGGTGGGCACCAGAGCCTGCAGGGCTTCTTTGGCGCCTGCGCCCCGCAGGGTCAGCACCCCCATGTGGGAGATGTCGAAGATGCCGCAGCGGCGCCGCACGGCCTGGTGCTCAGCCACCAAGCCCTCAAATTGCACGGCCATCTCCCAGCCGGCAAAGGGCACCATCCGGCCACCCGCGGCTTGGGCGGCTTCAAACAGGGGGGTGCGTATTAAACCCATGGCCGGATCCTATGGAGGTCTGCGGAATCAATAAGGAACCTGGAAGATTCGCTGTATTCGAGACCACTTTGACCAAACGTCCATAACTTAAGAGACCAGATCTCTCCCTTGGATGGGTCAGCGCCCTTGCTGCCGCAGCTGCCGCCATTGCGCCCCACCCAGTGGCGCTGAATTCGGCTGGTGTCAGCTGCGCCAGTTGCCGATCCATCCTGAATTGGCGCTGGAGCTGTGGTGCCACCACTGGACGGCCCGGCCGCCGCGGCTGCCTGCGATTAATGCGGCGCCAGCAGCTGGGGGGACACCAGCCCAGCCGAACCAGCAGCTCAGCCTTGAATCAGCCTTTGGCAAAAGCTAAAGTAAATCCGTAATTCGGCCCGGTTTTGGGGCCTATTTGGCTTTTGTGCTCGCCATAGCTAGGAGACCTGGGCGGTACAGCTCTATTAAGGGCATGTGGTTTCGATTAGGGGGTGGAGGAGCATGGTTGCTTCGGTAACGATCACGACTTCGCTGGAGCTGCTGGCAGCTCAAGTGGATTGCGAAGTTCTCACCCTGCCCACCGGCTCCAAGGTGTTTTCCAGGGGCTCCCGGGCCGACTCGATTTATGGGGTGCGCCGCGGCATCATTGAAGTGATAACCGAGAGCGGCGAGAAGCTTTGCTATCGCCCCGCAGAGCTGTTCAGCTATCAAGACATCCTTTGGCGCGACGGCATTTATCGCAACGAAGCCGTGGCCCGTACCCCTGTTGAGATTCTGCGGCTTGATCGCCTGCGCTTCCTCAACCTGCTGCACAACCACCCGACTCTGGCGGTGTTGCTGATCAGCCAGCAGCACGAGCGCCTGCGTGAGCAGCGCACCAGCGGCACCTGCTGCTACTGATCGGCTTTCGGCATTAACGGTCGAGCAGAAACAGCAGGCTGCGCACCACCTTGGCGGCCAGCACGCTGCTCACGCCGGTGGCATCCAGCATCGGCGCCAGCTCCACCACATCGGCGGCCACCAGGTTGTGGTGGCGCAGCTCCTCCACCAGGGCAGCGAAATCCCGCCAGAGGAAGCCGCCGGGCTCCGGGGTGCCGGTGCCGGCCATCACCGCTGGATCAAACCAATCCAGATCCACTGTGAGATAGATGGGCTTGCCGCGCAGGGGTTTCAGGCTTTCGGCCATCCGCTCAATGGCCACCAGGCGGCCGCTGCTCCGCAACTCGCTGAATTCTTCGCGGGTGCCGCTGCGGATGGCGATCTGCAGCAGCTGCTGGCCGGGCAGCACCTCTAGGCAGCGGCGCATGGCGCAGGCATGGCTGTGGTGGGCGCCGAGCCATTCCTGGCGCAGGTCGGCGTGGGCATCGAGCTGCACTAGCACCAGATCGGGGTGCCGGGCCGCCACGGCCGCCACCGCGCCGGAGCTGATCGAGTGCTCGCCACCGAGCATCAGGGGTTTGAGCCCCAGGGCCAGAACGGCTTCGGTGGCGGCCTTCACGGCCGCCACCACCGGCTCGGGGGCGCCGAAGGGGATCTCCACCGCGCCGAGGTCGGCGATGGCCAGCTCCTCCAAGTCGCGATCGAGCTGGGGGCAGTAGCTCTCCAGGCCGCTGCTCACCTCGCGGATTGCCGCCGGCCCGAAGCGGGTGCCGGGGCGGAAGGAGGTGGTGCCGTCGTAGGGCACGCCGAACAGACCCACCCGGCAGCCGGCGGGGTCGCGCTGGCTGCCCATGTAGATGGCGCCGTCGGTGTCGAACAGGGAAAGGCCGGGCATGGCGGGCTCAGGCGTTGAGGGCGCGCTCGATGGCGGCGGGCACAGCATCAAAGGCGCCGCGCTGCCAGCGGGGGGACCAGATCTCACAGCCACAGTCGACGGCCGCGGCGCGGGCGGGATCCGGCTGCAGGTAGCGACGGCCGTCTGTGGCGGCGAACGTCCAGCTCCACCAGCCGCTGGGGTACATGGGCACCCAGCCATACATCGGATCGGCGTGGCCGAACACCTCACGGATCAGCTTCACCGTGTCGATATGCACCTGGCGGAAGGCCTCGGGTGATTCGCTCTGGGTGGCAAACACACCGCCGGGCCGCAGGATGCGGCGGCACTGCTCAAAGAAGGCCCGATTGAACAGGCCTTCGGCAGGCCCCGCGGGATCGGAGCCGTCCACGATCACCACGTCGTAGCTGGCATCCGGGGCATTGGCGGCCCAGGCGATGCCATCGCCCACGGTTAGGTGGAAGCGGGGGTCGTTCCAGGCGCCACCGCCGATGCTCGGCAGGTACTGCTGGCTCCACTCCACCACCAGGCCGTCGATCTCCACCAGGTCGAGGTGCTGCACGCCAGCGTGGCGCAGGCACTCGCGGGCGGTGCCGCCATCGCCGCCGCCGATCACCAGCACCCGCTCGATGCTGGCGGCGCTGCAGAGGGCCGGATGCACGATCGCCTCGTGGTAGTGCCGCTCCTGGCGCTCGGCAGTCATCCAGCAGCCATCGAGCAGCAGGCCCTTGCCGTAGCGCTGGCTGTCGATGATCGTCACCTTTTGGAAGGCTGAATCCTGTTCAGCGACCACCGTGCCCTCCAGGCCATAGCGCACGCCGTCGAAGACCTCGTCGATCCAGCCCATGGCCAAAATTTCGCAGCCTCCAGCCTTGCGCATCGCCGGTGTGTTGGCCGTGACAGGCTGATTTCTTGGCTCCCCCGAATCCTTGGCTCCCCCGAATCCATGGCTCCCCTGCGACCCACGGCGGATCTGCGGCTGACCCCAGCGCTGGTGATCGGCGCCGCCGAGCTGGCCTGGCGTTTTTCTCGCTCCTCCGGCCCCGGCGGCCAAAACGTGAACACCACCGATTCACGGGTGGAGCTGGTGTTTGATCTGGCGGCCTCTGCGGCGCTGCCGCCCACGATCAAGGCCCGGGCCCTGGGGCGACTGGAGGGAAAGCTGGTGGAAGGTTGTGTGGTGATTGCGGCCAGTGAGCACCGCTCCCAATGGCAAAACCGGGTGGCGGCCCAGCGGCGCCTAGTGGAGCTGCTGCAGGAGGCGATCAAGCCGCCGCCGCCACCGCGTCGGGCGACTCGGCCCACCCGTGGTTCTGTGCAGCGGCGTCTGGCGGCCAAGAAGCAGCGCGGTGCGGTCAAGGGGCAGCGGGGGTCCCGTCCTCAGCTGCCGGAGGACTGAGCTGCCGGAGGTTTTAGCTGCCGGAGGACTGAGGTGTTGGCTGGGTGTCCCTAAATCTGTACAGGTTGTACGGAACTTGCGAGGCTGTTGCGCTCAGGGCTTAGCAGCCTGGCGTTGGCGTGTTTTCAGCGCGTATCTCGGCCTTGGCCTGCTGCCAGAGGCCTTCGAGCTCGCCGATGCTGCGGCCCTTTAGGTCGCCATCCAGGGCTGCTTCCACCCGGGAGAAACGATCGAGGAAGCGGCTGTTGGTGCCCGCCAGGCCGGCTTCCGGTTCGATGCCGCACCAGCGCGCCACGTTCACCAGGGTGAACAGCACGTCGCCCAGCTCTTCCTGGGCATGGGGGCGATCCCCGGAGGCCACAGCTTCTTTGAGCTCGTCGAGCTCCTCGTGCACCTTCGCCCACACCCCTGACATGTCATCCCACTCGAAGCCGGCCGCGGCGGCTTGCTTGGAGATCGTCATGGCACCGGCTAGGGCTGGCTGGCCGCGCACCTTGCCGGCCAGCCGATCGCTGAGCGGGCTGGTGGAGGCGGGTTGGGGTTTTTCTGCGGCCTTGATCTCCTCCCAGCTGGCCGGCTCGCCACCGCCAAACACATGGGGATGGCGGCGCACCAGCTTGGCGCTGATGCCTGCAGCGATCTGGGCCAGATCAAAGCTGCCTGCCTCGCTGGCGATCTGGGCGTGGAGCACCACCTGCAGCAGCAGGTCGCCCAGTTCCTCCGCCAGGTGGTGATCGTCGCCCGAGCGGATCGCATCGGCCACCTCGTGGGCCTCCTCCAGCACGTAGGGCACCAGGGAGGCGTGGGTTTGCGCCAGATCCCAGGGGCAGCCGCCCTCGGGGTCGCGCAGGCGAGCCACCACGGCGATCAGCTCAGCTAGTGCCTCAAGGGGGGCTGGGGTCTGGGTTTGGGGGTTCATCGGCGGCGGCGGCGGCGGCGGCGCAGCAGGCGGGGCAGGCGCGGCATCGGGTCGCCATCTTGGATCAGGTGCAGCCAGCTGCTGGCCTCCAGGCCCACCAGGGCGGCCAGCAGCAGCGGACGCTCGCCCTGCCAGAGCGCCTGGGCGATGGCTAAGAGCTGCTGGGGTGCTGGCCCACCGAGGGGTTGCAGCAGCAGGCAGCTCACCAGCAGCAGCGTCGCCAGGTAGGCCAGGCGCCCGCTGGTGCCCAGCAGGGGACTGTGGGAGATCAGGGAGCGATGGCGCAGCAGGTTGCGGTAGGGCCACCAGAGCAGCCGCAACGGTCCCCAGCGGCGGGTGGGGTTGGAGCGGGTGTCTAGGTCGGGGGAGAGCAGCAGGCCACCTAGCAGAAAGCTCAGGCCGGCCACGCTCACCCCCGCCAACCCCAGCCAGGGCCACCACAGCAGCCCAAAGGGCAGGCTCAGGAGCCAGGTGGCTCGGTCATGGCTGCGGCCGGTGGCCATCGATCAGCGCCCGGGTGGGCCGATGGGCCGCAGCCGCTCACCGCTGCCATCGCCCGTTCGCCAGCGCCGGTTGATCCAGTAGTACTGCTCCGGATAGGCCTGGATCAGGGGTTCGTGCCAGCGGGCTACGGCGGCAAGCTGGTCGCTCAGGGCGGCGGCACCCTGGCCGGGCCACAGCGGTGCACCAACGATCAGCCGAAAGCGGCCGTTGGCTTCCCGCACGTGGGCCACGGGAAACAGGGGGCAACCCGATTTCTGCGAAAGGGCCGCTGGCCCTTTGACGAAGTTGGTGCTCAGGCCGAGGAAGTCGACCTGCACTTCGCTGCTGCGGCTGTAGAGGTCGGTCATTACAACGAGGCTGCCGCCGCGGTGCAGGCAGCGCAACATCGATCTGGCATCGGCCTGGGGAATCCAGTGGCAGTAGCTGTTGGCCTGGCGGGCCCGGTTGAGCAGCACGTCGCTGTACGGGTTGCGGGCGGGGCGGTACACGACAGATGGGGTGTCCAGCTGTTCGCTCAGCCAGCGCAGCCCCAGATCCCAGCAACCCAGGTGCAGCGATCCCACGATCACCCCTTGGCCCTGGCGATGCAGCCGCAACAGTTCGTCGAGCTCCTCCCCCTCGGCGCTGATCAAGGAGGTGTCAACCGGTTGGATGATCGATTCGAGGCAGGAGAGAAAAAAGCTGTTGATCGACTGATCGGCGATGGCCTCGCGCTGGCCCTGGCTGAGCTGCTCGCCATAAACCCGCGTCAGGTTGTCGATCGCTGTGGTGTGGCGCCGCCGCAGCCAGGGCCTGGCTAGCCGGTGGGCTTGGGCAATGCCGCGGCCCATGCTGCGGTGGGATCGCCCCCGCAGCGCCAGCAGCAGCAGCCGCACCCCGAGGGCCTCCAGTTGCCAGCGCAGCTTGCGTTGAAGTGGGGCCTGAGCCATGGGGTGTATTTTGCCTACACCGCGCGATTAGCTCAGCGGTAGAGCGCCTGCCTTACAAGCAGGATGTCGCTGGTTCGAACCCGGCATCGCGCATTTCTGGGGCGCTCCATATGGGGGCGTCAGCCTTCTGGGAACAGCAGGCTGGCGAGTTCGTCGGCATCTACGTCGTAGACACGGGCGAGGCTGGTTTCGATGGCGCTGGTCACTTCGCCGGGCAGAAAGCGCATGGCGTTGAGGGCGTCGTCAGCGATCTCGTCGGTGAGCAGGGTCTCTTCGCCGCCGAGCTTTTCGTCGTTGATCACCGCCATTACCCAGCTCTGGTAGGCGTACACGAGATCGCTGAACTCCAAATCGGGGTCGTTGAAGTCGAGGGCCATGAGTTGGGCAGTCGCATGCCTGTGCAGTCTGCCGGCAGCTGGGCAGGATGGCAGGCATGAATGCCATAAACCTGCAGGCAACCCTGTTTGATTTCGCCATTGGCGAGTTGGTGCGGCAGCACCGTGAGAGCTTTCAGCCGCTCTGGACTGCTGATAGCTGGGCCAAGCTGCTGATCTGGCTGGCGCTCAATTGCGGTTGCAGCGGTGATCGTGACTCGCTGGAGGTCTATGCCGAGGCGCTGGGGCCAGGGCTCACCGGCCGCATGCGGCGAATTTTCTTTGAGCGCGAGCTGGAGGATTTGGAGCTGCGAGTGCTTGCCGATCCCGCCGAGCCCCAGGTGTTGGTGCTGCCCCTAGGGCCTGCTGGCCCCCTGGATCATGGGCGGGTGGTGGCGGCTCTGGAGCGGCTGGGTCTGCTGGCAAGGGTCGCGGCGGAGCCGCAGCGCTGGCAGCAGTTGGAGGCGGCCCTGGCCCTTCCCTGGCAGGAGCTCTCCTGATGAACCTGCTTGCTACCTATCGCAATGCCGGCTTCGAGGCCCTCGCCGATGGGGTGATGGCTTTTTATGAGCGGCGCGTTGACCTGCGGCGGCCCGGGGTGGCTTTTGGCCCTGGCGGCAAAACTGAGCCCGCCAAAATTTCCACCGACATCAGCCTGGTGGCCATCGACCGCTCCGATCCTGAGGCCTTCGCCCTGGCGGAGGTGATCCTGCGCGGCGTCACGGCTGGGCTGGAGCGCTACCTGCAGGAGCGCGGCCTCTTTCGCGAGTGCTGCCCGGAACAGGAGCTGTTTGTGAATCCGATCTTCAACCTGCAGTGCTACGCCCCTGGTGAGGGTTTCAAGCGCTGGCACTGCGACTGGACAATCAGCGACGAAGCCACTGAACCGGTGTACAGGGTGCTGGCCTGGATCCTCTATTGCAATGACGTGCCCAACGGAGGCACCGAGTTTCATTGGCAGGCTCACCACGAGCCGGCTGAGCGGGGCAAGCTCGTGATCTTTCCGGCTGGCCCCTCCCACATACACCGAGGCAGGGTGAGCGAGGAGCACACCAAAACCATCGCTACCGGCTGGATCAATGCCGGCAGCCGGGAGGGCTACCTGAGCCGCTTGGCTCATAGCTAGTGGCGTTCGAAGTTGGGTTTGTGCTGTTCCGGCGGCCACACCATCGAATACTCCACCTGCTGGGGAAAGGGGATCTCGATGTTGTGCGCGCGGAAGGCCCTCCAGATGGCCTGGTTCACCTCGCTGCAGATGGTCACGTTGTCCATCGGGTTGGCGATCCAGAAGCGCAGGGCGTAGTTGATGGCGGAATCGCCGTAGCTGAGCAGCAAGCCCTTTGGGGCCGGGCTTGGCAGCACCCGCGGCACTAGCAGCGCCGTGGCTTCCAGCAGGGCAATCACTTCTGCTGGGTTGTGGTGATAGGCGGCGCCAATGCTTACCTGGCTGCGGCGCATGCGGTCGCTAGCGGTGTATGTGGTCGCCGCCTCGGTGAAGAAGGTCTGGTTGGGGATCAGCAGCTCGGCGTTGTCGCGGTCGCGCCACAGCAGGGTGGCCCGCAGGCCCAGCTTGCGCACCTCGCAGGGATCGCCATCGACCATCAGCACCTCGCCGGGCCGCACGGAGCCCTCAAACAGCAGCCAGAGGCCGCTGATGAAGTTGGAAAATACCTCCTTGATGCCGAAACCCAGGCCCACCGACAGGCCACCTGCCACGGCGATCAGGGCGGTGGTGTTGAGGCCCAGGTGCACCCCCACGGCCACCAGGCCCAAGCCCACCACGGCGTAGCGCAGCATCAACTCCAAGGCTTTGCGGCTGCCATCGCTGGTTGCTAGGGCCCTTTGCACCAGCCAGGCCACGCCCGCTGCCGGTGGCCCCGAGCCCACCAGCACCAGGTAGGTGATCAGGGCGGCATTGAACAGCCTGCCCGCATCGATGGGCACACCCAGCACGCTGCCCAGGGGGGCCACGGCCAGATCACTGATGCTGTCGACGGTGGTGATCAGCAACAGGGCCGCCAGCAGCAGATAGCCAGGTCGCAGCAGGCGGCTGTCGAGTTGCTGCGCCGTTTTCGCGCCGAGGCAACGTTGCAGCAGCGGCTGCAACTGGTTAAGGCCGTACCAGCCCAGCCAGAGCACCCCCAGCTGGCCGCTGAGTCCGTAGGGCAGCCCCAGGAGGGCCAGCAGCAGGCAGCTGGCCGCCAGCACCACAAGCGCCAGGGGGGTGTATCGCTGAGTCCGCAGTCGCGGAAGCCAGTTTCGGCGCGCCGCAAACAGCCGCAACACCATCAGCCCGATCGCCACACCCAGTTGCAGCAGAACGGTGGGCCGCTCCAGATAGCCCAGCCAGCCCAGCACCTCCAGCAACAGCTCTCTCATGGCCGGTTCCGCAGGATCGCCACCAGGCTCTGGCCGGCCGTGGTGGGCTGCATCTCTCCAAACACCAACGTGGTGAGCAGGGTCTGGATCTCGGCCATCCGGGGATCGTTGCTTTGCATCAGCTCCGCCAGGGTGTTGGTTTGGTTGCCCTGCTGGGCCGAGGTCACCATGGCGCTGAGCACTTCCGAGCTGCTCACCGGCACCCCCACGAAGCGGTTGGCGGGCAGCACCACCTGGGAGCCCAGGGTGAGACTCCTCTGGCTCAGGGGGTTCACGCTGAAGCGGCTGAAGGCCAGGGCCCGCTCGCGGCTGCTGCGGCTGGTATTGGTGCCGAGGGCCAACACCCGCAGCTTGTTGATCGGACTGGGATCACCCCCCTCGCCGCGAGGCAAGGGCGCAACACCGAGCCCATCCCCCAGGGCCTTGCGCAGCCGCGGTATGGACGCGCTGCGGCAGGTGAACCAGTCGAGGCGGCCCGCCTGGAATTCCGCTTCCGCTGAGGACTGGCTGGCGTAGAAGGTAACGCGCTGTTGGCTGTTGGCGTTTTGCAGCCAGGTGAGCCAACGCTCGATCGCCTGCTGCTGGGCCCCGCTGGGTTGCCTGCCGGCTGCGGCTGTATCGATGGCGTCGACCGCACCAAGGCTGCCGACTGTCCAGAAGAGGTTGTGGGCCTCCATCGTGAGGCCCACGGGATACCCCTTGGCACTCGTGTCAAGCAGCTGCTCCAGGGTGGCTGGTGCGGCGGGCAGTCGCCGGCGGTTGAAGCAGGCCAGCTGGGTTTGCACCAGAAATGGCAACCCGGCCAGGTCTCCGGAGGGGGTGCGCAGCCGATTGAGCACCTGGGGATCGAATTGGTTGAGATCTACCCCGGTTTGTGGGTAGGGCGCGATCACTCCCGCCTTCAGCAGCCGCACGGCCGTGTCCCCGTTGAGGAGTAGCAGATCGGGCCCCAGCCCGGCCCGGTTGCGGTGCTGGATCACCCAGGCCAGTTGTTTCTCGGGGTAAAGGCTGACTTGAAAGCGGGTGTTGGGGTGAAGCTGCCTGTAGCCAGCCTCCAGTTGGCCCAGTCGCTGCCGGGTGTCGGTGCGCAAGTTGGCGTCGATCGTCTCGTCGGGGTTCACCTCCATCCCGAGGTACATCACGTTGGGCAGCCCATCGCTGGCGCGGCAACCGAGCAGCAGCAGCGCGGCCAGCACGGGTACGCAGCGCGATGCCACCCGTCGTGTCGCCTGTGAGGGGGCCCGGGGATGCGGCATTGCCTTGCTCTACGACCTAATTATCCCTGGCCTCAGCCCGTTTTGCGACCATGGCTCGAGTGCCTGCTGCCACCGCCGTGACCGAGCTGTCTGCCCCAGCCCCTGAAGCGGCCCTGCCCAAGACCTACGACCCGGAGGGCACCGAGAGCCGCTGGCAGCAAGCCTGGGAGAGCAGCGGTGCCTTTCACCCGGATCCTGCGGCACCGGGTGAGCCCTTTTCTGTGGTGATTCCGCCGCCGAACGTGACCGGCAGCCTGCACATGGGCCACGCCTTCAACACGGCCCTGATCGACACGATCGTGCGCTTCCAGCGCCTGCGCGGCAAAAACGTGCTCTGCCTGCCGGGCACCGACCACGCCTCGATCGCCGTGCAGACGATCCTGGAGAAGCAGCTCAAGGCCGAGGGCCAGCGCAAGGAAGATCTGGGCCGTGAGGCATTCCTCGAGAAGGCCTGGGGCTGGAAGGCGGAGAGCGGCGGCACGATTGTGGGCCAGCTGCGCCGCCTGGGCTACTCGGTGGATTGGCAGCGCGAGCGCTTCACCCTCGACGCCGGCTGCAGCGCCGCCGTGATCGAGGCCTTCAACCGTCTGCACGAGCAGGGGCTGATCTACCGGGGTGAATACCTGGTGAATTGGTGCCCGGCCTCGGGTTCGGCGGTGAGCGATCTGGAGGTGGAGATGAAGGAGGTGGATGGCCATCTCTGGCACTTCCGCTATCCGCTCAGCAGCGGCGCCGGCTTCCTGGAAGTGGCCACCACCCGTCCCGAAACCCTGCTGGGTGACACGGCCGTGGCGGTGAATCCCAAGGATCCGCGCTACGCCGATCTGGTGGGCCAGACCCTCACCCTGCCCCTGGTGGGGCGACAGATTCCGATCGTGGCCGACGACCACGTGGATGCGGAGTTCGGCACCGGCTGCGTCAAGGTGACCCCCGCCCACGACCCCAACGACTTCGCGATCGGCCAGCGCCACAACCTGCCGCTGATCACAGTGATGGCCAAGGACGGCAGCATGAACGACGCGGCCGGCCGCTTCGCCGGCCTGGATCGCTTCGAGGCTCGCCAAGCGGTGGTGGCGGCCATGGAGGCGGAAGGCTTCCTTGCGCGTGTGGAGGACTACCGCCACAGCGTGCCCTTCTCCGATCGCGGCAAGGTGCCGGTGGAGCCCCTGCTTTCCACCCAGTGGTTTGTGCGCACCGAGCCCCTGGCAGCCCGCTGCCGTGAGGCCCTGGCCGCTGCCGCCGGGCCCGATCCCCGCTTTGTGCCGGAGCGCTGGAGCAAGGTGTATCGCGACTGGCTCACGGACATTCGCGACTGGTGCATCTCGCGCCAGCTGTGGTGGGGCCATCGCATCCCCGCCTGGTTTGTGGTGAGTGAAACGGGCGGCGCGATCACAGACAACACGCCCTATGTGGTGGCCCGCGATGAGGCGGAAGCCATGGCGAAGGCCGAATCCATCTACGGCACTGGCACCCACACTCATCCCGTGGTGCTCGAGCAGGACCCCGACGCCCTCGACACCTGGTTCTCCAGCGGCCTGTGGCCCTTCTCCACCCTCGGGTGGCCCGATGCCGAAGCCGCCGATCTGGCCCGTTGGTATCCCACCAGCGTGCTGGTGACGGGCTTCGACATCATCTTTTTCTGGGTGGCCCGGATGACGATGATGGCCGGCGCCTTTACGGGCCAGATGCCCTTTAAAGATGTGTACATCCACGGCCTGGTGCGGGATGAACACAACCGCAAGATGAGCAAATCGTCTGGCAACGGCATCGACCCGCTGCTACTGATTGATCGTTATGGCGCCGATGCCCTGCGCTTTGCCTTAGTGCGCGAGGTGGCCGGAGCCGGGCAGGACATTCGCCTCGATTACGACCGCAAATCCGACACCTCCGCCACGGTGGAGGCCTCGCGCAACTTCGCCAACAAGCTCTGGAATGCCACCCGCTTCGCGCTGATGAACCTGGGGGGCGAGACGCCCGCTTCGCTGGGTGAACCGGATCCCGCCGCGCTGCAACTGGCCGACCGCTGGATCCTCTCGCGCCTGGCGCGGGTGAACCGCGAAACGGCGGAGCGCTACGCCAGCTACGGCCTGGGCGAGGCGGCCAAGGGGCTTTATGAGTTCGCCTGGAACGAGGTGTGCGATTGGTATGTGGAGCTGATCAAGCGGCGGCTCAATCCAGGTGAAAACCCGAGCCCAGCAGCCCTTGCCGACCAGCGCACCGCCCGCGCCGTGTTGGCCAAGGTTCTTGGCGAGTTGCTGGTGATGCTGCATCCGCTGATGCCGCACCTGAGTGAGGAGCTGTGGCACGGCCTCACTGGCCAGCCAGAGAGCAGCTTTCTGGCCCTGCAGAGCTGGCCGGCGCTTGATCAGGCCGCTCTAGACGGCCAGCTTGAGGCCCAGTTTGCCGAGCTGATCGAGGCGATTCGGGTGGTGCGGAACCTGCGGGCTTTGGCGGGGCTCAAGCCCAGCCAGAGCGCGCAGGTGTCGTTTGTGACTGGCCGCGCTAAGCTGGCAGCCCTGTTGCAGGAGGCCAGCCCCGACATCACGGCCCTCACCCGAGCCGAGAGCGTGGCGGTGCTTAGTCCCGAGCAGGCCGAAGCTGCTCCGGCCGCCAAGGCCCTGGCCGGCGTGAGCGGTGAGCTGCAGGTGCTGTTGCCCATCGAGGGCCTGGTGGATCTCGACGCCCTGCGCGGCCGCTTGGAGAAGGACATCGCCAAGGCTGATAGGGAGATCAAGGGCCTGGCGGGTCGCCTCGCCAATCCCAACTTTGCAGATAAGGCCCCGCCTGAGGTGGTGCTGGAGTGCAAGGCAAACCTGGCCGAAGCTGAAGCCCAGGCAGACCTTGCCCGCAGACGGCTGGGGGATTTGGCGGGCTGAAGCCGCCCCTGCTGGATGGGGTGCGCCGAGCCGAGGTCCCATGGGCGCGGGCCTAGCGCAGTACCGTTTAGATGGTGTGTCGAGGGTTGGCTAGGAATGCACACCGCAATGGCGTTGTTGGTGGTGTCGTTTCCCGCCGCCAGCCCTGCGTTGGAGTCTTAACCCCGCATGGGCTGTCCGGCACGAAGAAGGGCAGGACTTGTCCTGGTTCTGCTGGTCGGCGCCCTGGCGGTTCCCCTGGCGGTTCGATCAAGTCCGGGTGCGGCGTCGCCGTCGCCGGTGGTCAGTGGGCACGTTGCCATTGCGCTGTTGGCGGGGCTGGCCCTGGGCTCGGCTGCCGCGGCAGCGCTGTTGCGCCGCAGTCGCTCGCGCCGTGAACGCCTCGTCCTAGCGGCTTTGCGCCGCGACGGCCCCAGCGCCCTGCTCTCCCGCTTTGCCCTGGAGCATGACCTTGAGGCCCACGCCGCTGCCCTGAAGCCATCCGGCCCCGGGCCCGTTGCCCTGTTGGTGACGCTCCACTGCCGCTGCCTCGGGCGCCAGCGTCTTCTGGCGGAGCCCACCACCTCCATCGCCTCCATCCTCGCGGCGCTCCAGCAGGACCTGGAGGCTGCCCTGCCCGAGAGCTGGGCTTGGAGCGGCTACCGGGCCGGTGACGTCTCCCTTGCCCTGAGGCTCGGGCTCGAGGTGGACCATCCCCTGCTGGATCCGGGCGCGTGCCAGGCCTGGCTGGAGGAGTTGCGCACCCGCGCCGCTGGGGTCTGCTCCCGTTTTCTGGCGGGTGCCCGCCAGGACGACGACATCCGCCTCGTGGCCCAGTACCTCTACGGCGGCGAGAGCGCCCAGGCCTGGCTGCGGCTCCAGACCTTCGGTGAGGGCCTGGCCGACGAGCACCCGCGCGCCCTGCATCTGCTCGGGCCCGGCGACCGCCTGCGGCTTGAGGCCGACGATGCGATCCAGCGCGAGTTGCTCGGCCTCAGCGCCGAGGACCTGGAGCTGCGCTTTCAGCCCATACTGCTGGTGGCGAGTCCTGGCCAGATCGGGCTGGAGCTGCTGATGCGGTTCCGGCCCCCTGGACTGGCCGGGCTTGGCACCGAGGCCGTGTTCCAGCGGGCCCTGGCCATGGGAATCGCCCACCGAATCGATGCCCTGTTGCTGGAGCGGCTTGCCGGCGTGCGTCAGGCGCGTCAGGCGCTCGGCCCCCTGGCCTCACGGATTGACTACATCTCCGTGAATGTCAGCAGCGCCTCGGTGGCCACGCCCCAGCGCTTGGCGGAGCTGATCGCCCTGCTGCGCGCCCATCGGGTCGATCCGTCGCTGTTCTGTCTGGAGCTCACGGAAACCGCGGCCACCGGTCTGGTCAAGGAGGAGCGGAGTCTGGTCTCCACGTCGCAGTGGCTCAAGAACGAGCTGGATTTCCGGCTGTTCATCGACGACTTCGGCTCCGGCCTCTCCAACTACCGCCGGGTTAGCGAGGCCTGGTACGACGCCATCAAGCTCGATCTCAGCCTGGTGCGGGGGATCGGCCGCTCCTTCCGCCTGCAGTGCTTCGTGGGCTCCCTGATCGCCACGGTCCATCAGCTCGGCAAGACCGTGATCGCGGAGGGGGTGGAGAACCATCGCGACCTGGCCGCGATGCTGAGGCTCGGGGCTGATGCCATCCAGGGTTATCTGGTCGCCAGGCCCATGCCCTGGGAGGAACTGCTCGATTTCCTGCGCGACTCCCCCTGGGCCTCGCCCTCCGGGGTGGCTCAGCTGCAGGACGAGCTGCGGGCCGCGGATCGCGACTTGGCCCTGGCGGATCCCGAGTCCAGTGGCCGCCCGCCCGGCTCCCCCAGTGTGCCGCTGGAGCGCTACATCCTCGACAACTGGTCGACCCTGCGCAGCTTCGAGGAGTTTGTGCTGCTGTTCGTCCAGGAGCTCAGGGCCTGGGGACTGGAGGTGCTGCGGCTGTCGCTGGCCTTCCTGCCCGACAAAGACGACATCGACTGCAGCCAGTACGTGTGGCTGCGGACCAGGCCGGGGGAGGTCAAGACCATGCAGATGCAGCGGGATTTCCTCGAGACCGAGGAGCACCGCTCCAGCCCGCTCCATTTCCTCGCCACTCGTAGCCGGGTCTTTCGCCTCCGACTCGCCGCCGGAGCCGATCCGCCCTTTCCCTTCCTGCGGGTGCTGCAGGCCCAAGGGGGCAGCGACTACCTGGGCCTGCGGCTCGACTCCCGCGGCATCTCCATTCCTGTCCTCACCGTGTGTCTGGCCGGCGACAGCCGCTTCTCCGAGCAGCAGGTGGAGCGAATAGAAGCGATGAGCAGCCTGTTGAGCCTGCTTTTCCATGCCTATGAAAGCGAGCGCTCCAAGCGTTTAGCGCTGCTCGATGCCCTCACCGAGCTGCCCAATCGCCGCCGCTACGATTCCCATCTCCAGGCAGCCATCGTGGCTGCCGCCACGGTGCGATCCCCTCTGGCTCTGGCCCTGATCGACATCGATCGCTTCAAGGCCGTGAACGACACGATGGGGCATGCCTACGGCGACACCTGCCTTATCCAGGTGGCGAGGCTGCTGGCGCGCCACCTCCAGCGGGAGAACGATCTCGTGGCCCGGCTCGGCGGTGAGGAATTCGGCGTGATCTTTTCCCACACCGAGGCCAGCCGGGCCGCGGCGATCTGTGAGCAGTTGCGGGAGGCCGTGGCCGCTGCCGGCATCCACCATCCCTCGGCCGACTGCGACCATCGCCTCACGATCAGTGTCGGCCTTGCCCTGTGGTGCCCGCAGACATCCCCCCGCTGCGACGTTGATGCCCTGCAGCAGCTGGCCGACGATTGCCTCTATGCCGCGAAGCGCCAGGGGCGCAACCGTCTGGTGGTGCGTCAGCTTGACCTCTCCTAGGCGCTTTAGCTGCCGGCCACCAGTCGGCCGTCCTCCAGGTTCACCACTCGGTCAGCGATATCGAGGATCTTGTTGTCGTGGGTCACCATCACGATCGCGGCGCCGTGGCTGTCGGCCAGCTGGCGGAACAGGTCGACCACATCGCGACCGGAGGTCTTGTCGAGGGCTGCGGTGGGTTCATCGGCCAGCAGCAATCGGGGGCTGGGGGCCAGGGCGCGGGCGATCGCCACCCGCTGCTTCTGGCCGCCGGAGAGTTTCTCGGGGTAGTAATTCACCCGTTCCCCCAGTCCCACGTGGCCCAGCATGGCGGCGGCGCAGTCATCCATCGCCAGCCGGCCTTGCCCCAGCCAGACGGGGCTGACCTCCAGGCCGAAGCGCACGTTCTCCAGGGCCGTCAGGTAGGGCAGCAGATTGTGGGCCTGGAAGATGAAGCCGGCCTGGCGCCGCAGCCGGGTCAGGGTGGTGTTGTCGGCCTCCAGCAGCTCTTCACCCAGCACCCGCAGGCTGCCGCTCTGGGCGGCCCGCAGGCCGCCGAGCATGGTCAGCAGGGTGGTCTTGCCCGAGCCGGAGGGGCCGGTGAGGATCACGATCTCGCCGGCATGCACGGTCAGGTTGATGTCGGTGAGCACCTGCTTGGCGGTGTCCCCCTCGCCGAACCAGTGGTTCAGATGCTGCACCTCGATCCGCAGTTCGCGCCCGGTGTGATCGGGTGAGCCGGCTGCAGCGTCCAGCGACCCCATCAGAAGATGTCGGCGGGATCGAGCCGCCGCAGCTTGCCGGTGGCCAGCCAGCCCGATCCGGCCGCCATCGTCAGGGTCAGGGCGAACACCGCAACGGCTCGCTGGGCGGTCATGGCGATCAGCAGCGAGGTGGAGTTGGCCAGCACGGCATAGAGCCCGATCGCCAGCACCAGGCTGGGCACGAAGGCCAGGGCAGCCAGCAGCACCGATTCCTGCACGATGATGCCGACGACGAAGCGATCGCTGTAGCCCATCGCCTTCATCGTGGCGTATTCCGGCAGGTGATCACTGACGTCGGAATAAAGAATCTGGTAGACGATAATCGCGCCGACGATCAGGCCCACCAGCACCCCCAGGTTGAAGATCAGACCAAAGGAGGTGTTGTTGCGCCAGTGGTCCACCTCCACCGCCTCCAGCTGCTGGAGGGTCAGCACCTTCACCGAGGGATCGAGGAAGCTCTCCAGGGTGGCCTGCACCCGCTGCGGGCTCACGCCCGGTTGCAGCTGGATCACCCCGAGCTGGATGTCATCACTGCTCTGATCGGGGAACCAGGTTTTGAAGTTGCTGGCCGAAGTCAGCAGGTTGATGTCGGCGGCGAAGGTGAGGCCCATCGTGAACAGGCCATTCACCACCGCCCGTTTGCCACGCAGTTCGGTGTCATAAAAGCCGTCTTTGGTCACCACCTGGGCCACTGGACCGGCCGCCTTCTTGGAGAGGGTGTCGAAGAACAGGCCATCGGGACGCAGCAACTTGTCGCGATCGGCCTCTAGTTCGGGGATGCGTAGGGCTGGATTCTCCGGCGCCAGACCAAAAATCAGGGCCTGCTTTTTCTCGCGGCTGTCGCGGTTCAGCCAGTCGGTCTTGCCGATGTACAGCGGTGTCACCGCTTCCACCCCTTGCACCCCCAGGGCCTGCATCAGGCGGCTGCGCGGCAGGTTGAGCGGTTCGCCCAGGTTGGTGTAGCGGCGGCTCACCATCACCAGCTCGCCATTGAGGCGCTGCAGCGGCCGCTTCTGGCTGGCGTACAACCCGCTGGCCAGCCCCAGCTGGAAGAACACCAGCACGTTGGCGAAGCTCACTCCGGCAATGGCGGCGAGCAACCGCATGGGCCGATGGCTGGTCTGGCGCCAGGCCAGGGGCGTGCGGCGCAGCGCGGCGAACGGGTTCATGGCGCGCCACTCAGGACGCGATCCCGGGCCGCCTTCTGGTCAGCCTGCTGGGCCGCGGTCAGCGGGGCGAACAGCACATTGACCTGCAGGTAGTTCAGATGGCTGGCGAGGGCCGACTCCTGCGGGGTAAGGCCGATCTTCACTTCCAGCACTCGCCGGTCCAGGTTCTCGCCGGCCTGGCCACTGAACACGGTCTGACGGCTGACCTCCCGGGCAATCTCCACCACCTGGCCCTCCACCTTGCGGCCCTTGAAACCATCCGCACTGAGGCTGGCCTTCTGACCCAGGGCGATCATCGGCCGATCGCTCTGATAAACCTCGGCGATCACGCCCATGCGGCTGCTGTCGCCCATTTCCAGCAGGCCATCCTCACCAACCTTGTCGCCGGGGCGGGCATGCACCTTGAAGACGGTGCCGGAGAACGGCGCCAGCACCGTGGCCTTGGCCCGTTCGGTCTTGTCCTTGTCCAGGGAGGCCCGGCTGGAACGCAGATCCTCCACCAGGGTTGCCTTGGTGGCGATCGCTTCGGCTAGCTGGGCCTTGGCGCTGCTTTCGTCAGCCTGCAGCTTTTCGACCCGGTTGGCGCTGGTGGCCCCTGCGGCGAACAGTTGCTCGGCTCGGCGTGCCTCGGCACTGGCCTGGCCCAAGTCGGCCTTGTAGCGGGCGATGACGCTGTCCTGGGCGGCCAGCTTGCTCTCGGCCACGCGGATCTCCGCCTCGGATTTGCGCACACTGCTCTCCAGGGTGTCGATGCTTTCGAGCACCGCCAGAGGTTGGCCTTTACGCACCTCCTGGCCTTCCTTTACCAGGATCTCCCGCACCCGGTCATTGCTCAGGGAACTGGGCACCGACACCTGGCTGATGCCGCCCAGGGGCTCGATCCGGCCCAGGGCGGACACCTGGCGGGGCAGCAGCGGTACGGCCTTCCGCGCTTCGACCTGCTTCTGCTGGCGTTGCTGCCACAGGCGACTGCCGAGGCCGGCAAGCAGCGCCAGGGCGAGCAGGGCCGCCACCATCGGCCAGGGTCCGCGGCCCCCCTTGCGACCCGTGGGACTGGGCATGGTCATCGTTGGATGTGTCCTGGCCTGGGCTGGTTATAGGGCGCCGGTCTGGCTCTGCCCACCGCTACGGTTCGTTCATGGATGGATCGGCACTGCTCGACCTGCTGCTGCCCGCCCTGCGCTCACCCCTCGGTGCCCTGGCGTTCGTGCCGCTCTATGCGCTCTGGGTGACCCTGCTGCTGCCAGGGGTATGGGCTTCGATGCTGGCTGGCGCCCTGTATGGCACCTGGTGGGGCAGTTTGATCGTGTTTGTAGGGGCCTGCCTGGGGGCCGAGGCCGCTTTCTTGCTCGGTCGCACCTGGTTGCGCAATTGGGCCCGCCGGCGCCTGGCGGCGGTGCCGAAGCTGCTGGCGATCGAGCAGGCGGTTAGCCGGGAGGGGCTGAAGCTGGTGCTGCTCACCCGTCTTTCGCCGGCCTTTCCCTTCTCCCTGCTCAATTTCGCCTATGGCCTCAGCGAGGTGAGCCTGCGCGACTACTCCATTGGGTTGATCGGAATCCTGCCCGGCACGATTCTGTTCTGTGGCCTGGGCGCCCTGGCCGGCGATGTGGCCCGCTTCGGCGAAGTGCTCTCCGGCGAGGCCGATGCCGGCACCTGGGCTCTGCGCATAGGCGGCCTGCTGGCCACCGTCGCCAGCGTTTGGCTGGCTGGTAAGGCGGCGCAGCGGGCGCTGGGTAATCGTGACGCGTGATCTAGTCGAAGCCGGCTTGCTCGAGTAAATCGAAGGTGTATTGGTGGAGGGTGAGCATTAGATGCTCTCCGGACCACAGTCAATGTGCTGCTGCGGCCCGGCGCGATACGGCCCTCACGGCCGACCTTAGGGAATAATAGAATCGCCCATATTAAGCAACATTAGAAAAGTTAAATCCGATCACCATATCGTCGTAATCTTTATCACCACCGCCGACAATATCTTCAAGGCCGAATAGGTTGTTGCCAAGCGAACGGAAGTGGCTGAGGCGATCGGTGTTGGCCCCGCCGAATGCAAAGAAGGTATTGCCATTCACCTGCGCGAATGGTGCCAGGAAGGTACCGCCCGTGACGCCGCTGAAGCTGCGGCTGGTGCTCTGGTTATCGGCAATGCTGAGATTGCCGAGCTGGCCGATGAGGTTGTCCGTGCGCAGGGCGGCTGCGGTGTAGCCGCTGTCACCGGGCCTGAAGCGCGTGATGGAGTCGGCCCCGAGCACGGTGCCAGAGGCATCGAGGGTGCGGTAAAAGCCAGCGACGGAATTGAAATCGGCTTCCCGGCCAAAAGCCACTGTGCCGCTGAGTCTCTGGGCGGCGGTGAAGGCGCTGAGATCGAGAACCGGTGCCAGCCCCTGGGCCTGGCTGATCAGGGCATTGAGGCCTGGATCGTTTGGCAGCAGGTTGAGGGAGAAGCGCACGCCGCTGCTGGAACTGAAGGCAACCTGGCTGTTGTCGAACTCCCCTGTTGTGAACAGGCTGAAGCGGCTGTCGGCCAGGCTAGTGAGCTGGTCAAGGCTCGCGTCTTTAACCTCGAAGAAGCGGATGCTCTGGCCGTTGATCAGCTGGATGTCCCGATCGAAGGAGCTGCCGGCTGGGAGGGTGACATCGGTGCTCTCCAGACTGGAAAACAGGGTGCGGGCACGGCCGCGCAGCCAGGTGAGATCAGCAAGCAGGGCGGCAGAGTCAGGGACTTCTGAGGCGTTGAGCACCACATAGCCAATCTCGTTGGAGCTAATGGGGCGACTGGAGAGTGTGGCGCGGAGGCTTACGGATGCGGGTGCGGCATTGGTGGGATCGCCGATGGTGACGATGCCGGCGCCGGCGTTTGAGAACCGAAGATTGGTGAGGTCGACGAAACCGCCGACGGATGGATCATCGATGACCCTGTTGACTCGGCCATCCTTGTCGCCGTAGCCGCCATCAATCAGGCTGAGCGAGAAGAAATCGGCGGTGCCGTTGTTGTCGAGGTCGAAGAAGCGTGCGCCGGCGCCGGTGATCGGGTCGAAGGTGAGGGGCGAGATGCCTCCTCCGGTTGTTGGATTGACGGCGTAATAGAGGAGCTTGCGATCGGCCCGCCTTGCACCGGTCGGGTTGGTGAGCTGGGGCACGAGGTCTGCCGCCACCAGATCGAGCAGGGCATTGAGGGATGCGCTGGCGCCTTGATCAACGGTGAGCTGGAAATCAAGACCCGAATTATTGGTCGTGACCCCGAGCTTGGCCAGGCTGGTGAGACCAGCGGGATTGATGCCGAGGTCGCTGATGACCGAGAGGTTGGTGCCTGGGGCGAAACCAGCGTTATCGATGCTGACCGTGATCGGTTTGACACTGCCGTTGGGGAGGGTGACCTCAACCACGGTGGTAACGGTTTTAAATCCAGGGACCTCATTGACATCCTGGATGGCAAGGGAGTAGTCGGAAGTGAGGGGATTGCTGTCAGGTAGGGCGGGATCGGCGACACGAACCTTGACGGCGTAGGAGGTTTTGGCCTCGAAGTCGAGAACAATGCCTGCCTTGAGGAACAGGGCGGTGCCTACCACCTCGAAGCTGGCGGCATCGGTGCCGGAGAGGCTGATGACATTGGAGCCGAGGTTGTCATCGGCGATGACGATGTCCGCGACCTTTATGCGGCTGGCGGTGCTGGTGTTCTCGGCCAGGGATGGAATGGTGTTGGCGAGATTCAGCGTGGTGGGGGCCTCATTGAGGTCAATGACCGCGAAGGTGACTGCGCGCTCCACCGAGAGACCACCCTGATCCGTGCTGCGTAGGCGAAGGCTGTAGGAGCTTTTGGCCTCGAAATTTGGTGAGGCTTTGATATTCAGCTTGTCTCCATTGATCGCGAAGGCGCTGTTATCACTGTCACCAGTTCCGGAAACCAGGCTGTAGATGAAGGTGTTGCTGGCGTCTGGATCCGTGGTGGTGAGGATGGAAACGGTGGATCCAGCGGTGATGTTTTCAGCGAAGCTGCTGGCAGAGGTCGCGAGGGCGGTGGGGGCCTCGTTGAGATCGGAGACAGCCAGAGCGAAAGCAGCCGAGACGGGCGTGCTGCCCGGTAGGGAGGGATCGCTGGCGGAGAGGGTGACGTCGTAAGAGGTTTTGGCCTCGAAGTTGAGAACAACGCCTGCCTTGAGGAACAGGGCGGTGCCTACCACCTCGAAGCTGGCGGCATCGGTGCCGGAGAGGCTGATGACATTGGAGCCGAGGTTGTCATCGGCGATGACGATGTCCGCGACCTTTATGCGGCTG
>Ga0247844_1000957_pt1 | contig 57125 bp, 52 predicted proteins | sample LaCtaG_FD_192421 | JGI IMG/M metagenome (GOLD analysis project Ga0247844, IMG submission 192421) | Freshwater microbial communities from meromictic Lake La Cruz, Castile-La Mancha, Spain - LaCruzMarch201714.5m_1 | ecosystem: Environmental > Aquatic > Freshwater > Lake | place: Spain: Castile-La... | reverse complement strand
GTAGCACCCCTTTGCCTATGGCCAACTTATTCAGCGTGGAGTGAAAGCTTCTGGATTCTCATTAACCATGTGATTCTGTATTTTAAAATACGCGAAAATGGGAAATTACTTTTTCAGTAGACCCTAAATAGATTTTTGCTCACCCGAATTCGCTTTTTGAAATCAATGGGATGGAGGGAAACCTTAAGTTACCATGGCTTAACCCAATCCCACGTTCCTCAGTATTCTGAAGCTGTTTATGGTATCGATGGAATTTTCAGATTCATGCGGTTTGAATCAGTAGCCGCATTTTCGGGAAGTAAATTTTCGAGCTACTTTTTCAGAATTGGAATTTCCATCAAAGCCAGAAGCAATAGTTTCGACAAGCGAGCCAGCACAGAAGATGACAAAGCAGGGATTTCAATAAGCCTGTAAACCTTGATCTTCAACCTGACCCCCGATGATTTCCTGGCATATTTTTATTGAAGAACTTGTGCCAATCCGATCTGCCCCTGCCTCAATCAAGGCTTTGGCAAAGGCATAATCCCGAATGCCTCCACTGGCTTTCACACCCACATGCTCAGGCACAGATTTACGCATCAATTTTACGGCCTCAATGGTAGCACCAGAAGGCGCATATCCAGTCGAAGTTTTCACAAAATCGGCACCAGCGTCTGCGCACAATTTACACACAGAAACAATTTCATCTGGAGACAGATAGGCAATTTCCAGAATCACCTTGAGCATTTTTTCTTGTTCATGACAGATTTTAGCCAGTCTGGCTACGTCTGCTTTTGCCCATTCCGACATGCCGGTTTTCCACGCAGATAAATTGAAAACCATGTCGACTTCGTCGGCACCATGCTCTAACGCCAGGCGTGCTTCAGCAGCTTTTACATCTGTTTGCTGGTAACCAAATGGAAATCCAATTACTGTCACCAACAATGTTTCGGCTGACGCAATGTCTCTTTTTACTTTTTTGACCCAATAAGGTGGCACACAAACACCTTTACATTTTAAATCAATGGATTCTTGCGTAACTTGCTCAATATCAGACTGCGAGCAAGTTGGTTTCAGCAAAGTATGTTCGAGAAATGCGGCTATCATCACGAGAGAATCTTAGTTAAATACCAAATGACAATAAAATTTTTGGCATGATTGTGGGATATGTTTAATTTTGAACCAAACATGCAAGTAAAAATGAAAAATCTACTCAGCATCCTTGCAGTAACTGCAGTGTGCACTTTCGCTTACGGACAGGAAAAAACCAAACCTGTAAAACCAACTCCCATCCCTTCTGCTGAAGCTGCCACTGGTGGAGGAAGCTTCCAATGGAACGAACTTGTTCACGACTTTGGTAAAATACCGAAAGGTGTTCCAGTTTCGACAGAATTCAAATTTACCAACAAAGGCAAAATGCCAATTACACTTGCCAATGTTCAGGCATCGTGTGGTTGCACCACCCCTGAGTGGACAAAAGCACCAGTTACTCCTAACAAGACCGGCAACATTAAAGCTACTTTCAATGCAGCAAGTCCAGGAGCTTTCAACAAAACCATTACAGTTACTTCAAATGTAGACGGTGGTCCCGTAATGTTGACCATCAAAGGCGAAGTGGTTGAATAATCCAGAATTCTTTTCACAAAAAAAATCCTGCTCCAAAAGCAGGATTTTTTTTCGCCCCATATTTTAAAATCGCTCAAAAAACCGCTTTCGTTTTTCCTTTCTGTCTGCCTTCTTTTTTGTTTTTAAATAGAGCTTGGCTTCTTTGTTGGCATCGTGGTCTTTAGGTGCATGTTTCACTAATTTCTCTGCATAGACTTTGGCTTCCTCTGGTGCATTGGCGTCTTGAGCCATCCGCATCAAATATTGCAATGAATAATGGTAATAGCCAGTCTCATAGGCTTTTCCTTGTTCACTGAATGCTACTGCCTGTTTAAAATACTGCTTGGCCAGGTTTAAATCTTGTTTGTAAAACCTATTGATATAACCTAGAAAAAATGAGGCATGCCGACCACCAGTTGCTTCGTATCCTGGCATATTAGCGTCTATTTTAGTCAAAATTTCGAGCGAGGTTTTTTCAGCTTCCTGCCAATAGCCCCGGGTATAGGCCATGCGAGCATGAAATCGTTGAAAATAGGGATTGTCAGGAAAGGTTTGAGCCAGGTATTGCGCAAAAGGATAAGCTTGATCTGCCTTTTCTTCTTCGTTTGCATAAATTCTGGCGAGAAAAAGCTGGGCCTCGATCCGGGTATAAAAGGCATTTAAACTCACTTCCCGCAACTGTTTCAGGCCTTTTGCTTTGTCGCCTTTAGGGAAAAAAGTCAGAATAAACTTCAGCCATGGATAGTTTTCAGGAATCCAAACTGAATAGTAATTAAACAAGGCATCGCCAAACATAAACTCAGGCGACAAGTCCTGCTGGTCTTTAAATTTTTCCAGATACTTCAAGGCATTTTTACCAGCGAAGGCAGCCTTGGTCCATTGCTTTCTATCTGAATACAAACGACCCTTAAATCCATAAGCACCAGCCAGAAAAAAGGCAGCCTCGGCATTGGATTCGTCTTTATCCAACATTTTTTCACCATAAATGATGGCGGTGTCCATGTAGGCCATAAACCGATCGTCGTATTGGGTGTCATCGGTATTTGGCATAATTTTCCACCATTCCATGAGGCCAATGAGAAAATAGGGCAAAGGATGCCGTGGATATTTCAATTTAAACCATCGAAACTCCACATCAGCCTTGTCGAACTTGAAGTTGTACATCGCATTCACAGCGTCTGTACTTTCCATTTGCACTTGGGTATTTAGCAACAAGTAGGCAGGCGCATCTTTGCTATCCGATTGAGCGTTGGATTCAAAAATAGAGCAGAACAAATACCCAGTCAAAGCAATCAAAAGACGCATGGCTGGTTTATAAAAAAATGAATGGCTCTTCAAATTTGATACTTCTGTAAATTAGCTTGATTGAACTGGCTCACGAAACCCTACCCAAACAAACCTGCGGGTCACGTATTCAGGATTGGTAAACGAAGCATTGCCAGCAGGATTGCCGCCTGTTACATGAAAGTCTGAAAAGGCAGCATGTTGATTGAGAAATATTTGCCCCGTGAGATTAAATGAAACTGGGCAAAAAGCTTCTGACATCCTTTGCGCTATGGATTGCTTCAAAGCCTCATCGGTAGTGTAAGCACCAAAAGAAATGGCTCCATGTTCTTTGGCCAAGGTTTGGGTTAATTTTATGGATTGATCGGAACTTTCTGTTTTCACTAGAAATGCAATTGGGCCAAAACATTCCTGGGAAATGGCTTTCAGATTTGAAGCATCCACTTCCAGCAACACAGGACTTGCAGTTCTTGCATGTGGAAACTGAGGATTCTCCACCTTTTTTGAAGCCAACAACACTTTTGAGCCAGACACATTCGGATTATTTGCTCTTTCTAAAGTTGCAGGATTTTGAATGGCACCCAATACAAATGGCCCGGCTTTTGGATTATCGACCAAGCCATTTATAGCCTGAACCATTTTAGCTGCAAAATCATCGAAACTGAGTGTGCCATCGTTAGTTTTGATTCCATTGGCAGGTACAAATATGTTTTGTGGGGCGGTACACATTTGCCCTGAGTACAAACTGATAGAAAACGCAAGATTTGCCGCCACTTCATCTGCATTTTCAACAGAATCTATAATCACAGAATTCACGCCCGCTTTTTCTGTAAAAACCGTTTTGCCTTTCAAATTTTCCAGATAGTTGCCGAAGGCGCTACTTCCAGTGAAATCAATAAGCTTAACTGCTTCATGTTCTGCCAATTCCTTAGTGAGTGGCCTGACTTCATCGCAGGCAGAAAACTGCAAAACGCCCGAAGGAATATTATTTTCGGCAAAAACCTGCTGAATTTCCTGTATCACAATAGCAATGGGCAGCATGGCCATTGGGTGGGGCTTCACTATAACTGGATTGCCGGCAGCAAGACTGGCATAAATGCCTGTCACGGAGTTCCAGGTTGGAAAAGTGGAACAACCAATGACTAAAGAGATGCCTTTAGGCACGGGCTTCCACCATTTTTTCAAATTGAGATTGAACTTGCCCATAGGCTTTTCCCACATAGCTGAAGATGGAAACCGGGTCAACTCTTCGTATGACAAGGCCAATGCCTCGAGTGCTCTATCGGCTGCATGCGGTCCAGAAGCTTGAAAAGCCATCATATAGCCTTGCCCTGTGGTATGCATGGTGGCGTAGGCTATTTCAAAAAACCTTTTACTCACCCGCTCAAGGCTTTCTGACAGTAACCCAACTCTCGTTTCTATATCAGTTGATGCCCATTTTTCAAAGGATTTTTGTGCATTGTCGATTAGAAATTCCGGTTCAAAAAAGGGATATCGAATGCCTAACTTTTCCTGGGTGAAAGGCGATACCTCCTCGCCTACCCATTGGCTTGAACCAGCCTGCTGTGGAAAAATAAAATCATTAGCAATGTGGCTCTCGAAGGCTTTTTTGCCATCTTCATCGGCAGTTTCGCCATACACTTTTGGTGAAGGGTGCTCAGGAAAAGCGGAGTAAAATCCACGTTGCTGATTGGCCTCAATGGCTGTTTCAAGTAAATTCAGGTGTTTTTCAAATAAACTCATGGTTGGTCATTGGGATGAAAACAAGTAATGGCTCAAAGTTGAGAAGTTTTTGGGGAATTCCTGGGTAGGATAAATGATTTTAAACTTTATGCGTTCATGAATGATTTTTTTTCAAATTTGTAAACAACAATCCGATGAAGAAACTCACCGCCATTTTTTGGCTGATTATTGCAATGTATTACCCCCTACATGCGCAAAGCAACAGAGATATTTCTGGCTTAGGTTCGTGGAATATTTTAAATATCCGGTATGAACAAAACAAGCGTTGGTCTGGGTTTATTGAAGGACAAATACGAAGTCTTGGCTATTACAAGCAATTTCACTATAATGAAGTGAAAGGCGGAATTACTTATCAATTTAACCCTGCTTTTTTATTTACAGCAGGCTTTGGAAGCTACAACACCTATTCAGAAGGCGGTAATTTTCAAAGACCTATTCTGCGGGAAGAACTCAGAAACTGGCAACAAATCATACTTAATCAACCAAAAAGTTGGGTTAGGATAGAGCATCGCTATAGGGCAGAGCAAAGATTTACAAACGTCGGGTTTAGAAATCGATTCAGATATCGGCTTCAATTGCTAAAACCTTTCGGACTTCCCTCGCAAGAAAATGAGCCTTTTTTCGTTTATTTTTGGAATGAAATTTTCCTCACAGACCGACCCACTTACTTCGAGCGAAATCGGTTTTTCATCGGTTTAGGTTGGCGAGTAACTCAAGATTTTACGTTTCAAACCGGTTGGATCAGGCAGTTTGATTACAACATCAGCGATGAAATTGGCAAGAATTTCTTGCAGGTTTCCTTTTCAGTTAACATTCGCTCAAAATCCGAAAATTCAAGCTTTATAAACCAAATATCAAACTGAAAATGAATGATTTAAATCAACAATCAGCCATATGTCCCAATAATAAATTCAACTAAATTGATACGACCAAACAGTAGTATCTTCTATAAAGCTACATGAGTCTTTTTAGGTTGAAATGCTGTTAACCACCTCTTATTTGGCACTCCCAAAAATGTTGAGCATTTTTGGCGTCTCACTTTAAAAGAACTTGTTGATAGGAATGAATTTCAGGTATTTTTTGTTCGGACTTTTGTTGTTTCAAATCCCGGTTCATTTTGCCTCAGCCCAGCAAGAATTTGTTGTTAACTTGGCTATAAACAAATTTCAAAATAGTGCCGCAAAAGACTATCCCATGGCAGTGGGGTTTGGCATGCATTATCGTGAGAATGTTAGTAGAAGACTTCAACTCGGCGCTTCAATAGACTTTTTTGTACAAAAGAAATCGGAAGTGGTTAATGACCCTACTGGCAAACGAAGGCTAGTAATGGTACCGATAACTTTTCAAACTGCCTATTATTTGACCAAAGTAGAACATAATAAACCTTACCTCATTGCGGATGTTGGATTTTATATGATGCAATCAAAAATTATTTCAAAGTTTAAGGCATTAAAACCAGAATTTAAACCAAGACCTGGGATCGCCACGGGCTTAGGGTATCAATTTATGATAGATGAATCCATTGGCTTTAATTTTTGTGCCAAATACCATTTAATATATGCCAAACAAGAGTCTTTTAATGCCTTCACTTTCCAAGCAGGCTTTGTTATGAATTTTGAAGGCTATCTTTAATCCAACATTGGAAGTGGCAAAAAGCGAAAACCCATTCTGTGAAAATGTGACAGAAAACGGGGCAGCACAAACGACATATTTTTAAAAGCTTTCACAGAATCGTGGAACAACACGATGGAACCTGGTTCGGTATGTAGTTGCGCCTTGGCCAGACAAATTCCAGGAGATAGTTGCTGATCGAAATCGGCTGTGAGCACATCCCAAAGCACAAGCGAATATGACTTTTTGAGAAGTCTGGAATGCATGGGGGTCATTTTGCCATACGGAGGTCTAAACAAATGTGTATCAAAACCTACCACTTGCTGTTTACCCACGTTCAACAAAACCTCCTGACATTGCTGAACATTTTGCCAATATTTTCTAGGATTGTGATTCCATGCGTTCAAGTGATTGTAGGTATGATTACCTACTGAATGGCCTTCTTCCAGTATCTGATGTAGCAAATGTGGATATTTGTCAACATTGTGTCCCACAACAAAAAAAGTGGCTTTGGCATCAAAGTTTTTTAACTGCTCGAGGACAAATGGCGTTGCCTCGGGCACCGGTCCATCGTCGAAAGTGAGGTAAATAACCCGCTCAGCATCCGATAAACGCCACATCATGCCAGGATACAATGCCCTGAGCCAGAAATAACTTTTGTGGGTGTAAAGCGATGACATTTAGGTTAAAATGGAATGAATTTTTTAAACCGGTCAGGCATTTCCAAATACATCATGGCCAGCAAGCAAATCATAAAAATAATTGCCCTCAGGGGTAAAAGAACGAACCAACTCTGATTAAAAAAAGTTTCAACCAGGGGGAAGCCCCAAACTACAACTACACTTAGCATCAAATATAAACTGATGCGCCCAACCTGATAAGGAATGGGATAGTGTTTTTGTCCAATAAGATAAGAAGCCATCGTGATGCAAAAGTAACACACCAAAGTGGCCAAGGCACTGCCCATGTAACCCAAAGCGGGAATGAGCATCCAATTCAATGCAAGCGTGAAAACAACACCAAAAACGGCGAGAAACGTGCCGTAAAGTGTTTTGTCGGTAAGTTTAAACCAGACAGACAGATTGTACGATATGCCTAAAAATAAATTAGCCAAGAGCAAAACGGGCACTGTTCTCAACGCCTCGGAATATTCAGGCCTTCGAAGAAAAATGGCTCCTAGAACATCCACATTCAAACTGATTCCGATAAACAACAGGGTGCAAAAAGCAACAAAGCCCTTCATTACATAGGCATATTTTTGCCGATTGTCGGCCTGAAGACTTTCCTTAAAATAGAATGGCTCGGCGGCGTATCTGAAAGCCTGAATGGTGAGCTGCATGAATATCGAAAGTTTGTAGCAAGCACCAAAAATTCCCAAAGCATCGTCTGCACTACGGCCAGGATAAAAACCTGCTGGCAATCGATGCACTAAAATCAATCGGCCAAACATTTCATTGGTCATGGCAGCTAAACTCATGAGCAGCACCGGAAAGGCATACCACAACATGGTTTTGAGCAGTTTCCAATCAATACCCAATTTAATTTCCGCAAACTCCTTTCTGAAAAACAAAAATATGGCTGCATTGGAAAGCATATTGGCGATGAACACATATTTCACAGGGTCAGCAGGATCGTAGAAAAAACGTGCATAGGGATACAAGTTGAACAGCCATTTGCCATCTACAATGTTTTTGCAAAGCACAAGAAAGAATAGGTTCAGGACTAAATTCAAGCCTATTCCAATGAGTCGGGTTCCTGCAAACCGCATGGCTTTTGACTGAAGTCGTAATCTGGCAAAAGGCGTGTTGATGATGGCATCCGTGGCAATGGTGAGTGCCATCCATTTCACATATAATTCTTTGCCTGGATATCCTATAAAATTGGCAATAGGTGTTGCGGCAGCGATGAGCACAATGGCAAAAAGCACACTGGAGACCATCAAAACGGTCATGATGTTGTTATAAACTTCAGCTGGAGCATGTTGCTTGTGGTTCGAAAATCGAAAAAAAGCTGTTTCTAGACCCAAGCTGAAAAACACATTTAACATGGCAACCCAGGCATAAACCTGCGTGACTACTCCATATTCAGCAGCTACAAAAATAGACGTGTGTAAGGGCACCAGCAGGTAATTGAACATGCGCCCAATGATGCTGCTCACACCATACAATGCTGTTTCTCCTGCTAATTTTTTGAGAACACCCATGCCTGTGCTGGCGGGTTATTTGCCGGTGAACCGGGCTGGTCTTTTTTCGAGAAAGGCCCGGGTTCCTTCCTTAAAATCCTCTGATTTGCAACAGTTCGCAAACGCATTCGCTTCTGTCTGGTAGCCCGATTGGCTGTAAGTAGCAGCATTCACACAGTCGATAACCATGCCTACAGCTAACGGTGCCTTATTCTGCACTTTTTTAATAATTTCTGTTGCCAGATTCAGCGCTTCGATTTTAGTTTCCTGCACATGATTAGCCAAACCTATTCTATAAGCTTCTTCAGCATTCACGATGTCGCCGGTAAGCATGATTTCAAAAGCCCTCCCTTTGCCTACCAGCTGGGTTAATCGCTGCGTGCCTCCATATCCAGGAATGATGCCCAGATTGACTTCTGGTTGACCAAACTTAGCCGATTTAGTAGCAATTCGAATGTGACAAGCCATGGCCAATTCGCAGCCTCCCCCTAAAGCAAATCCATTGACAACAGCAATGACAGGCTTGTTGCATTGCTCTATGGTTGCAAACACTTCCTGACCATATTCAGCAAATTTCCTCCCTTGCAATTCGGTCAATGCAGCAATTTCGCTGATGTCGGCTCCTGCTACAAACGATTTCTCTCCGGATCCCGTAAGAATTACACCTGCTACTTCTTTGTTGTCATACATGGATTGAAAAACAGCTTTAAGCTCATTCACTGTCACTGTGTTCAAGGCATTGAGTTTTTCGGGCCTGTTGATGGTTACCGTTGCCACACCGTCCTTTAATTCGAAAAGCAGATTTTTGTATGAACTCATGTAGTTTGTATTTTACTTCTTCTGACTGGCTTGAAATAATTTTTGCTTCTCTTCGCTACTCAGGCTGTCGTAGCCACTGCGTGAAATTTTGTCCAAAATAAAGTCTATCTCCTCATCTTCGGGCAGCATGGCTTTCGACTTTGTTTTACCGTTTCCTTTTGTTTTCTTCAACACCGGACCCGGAGTAAATATAGAACCCAGCCAAGCAAAAGCCTGATTCACCAATTTACCCAAATCATTTCCCTTTCTAAGTTGGGTAATGAATAAATATCCCATAATGGAACCTCCAAGGTGTGCCAAATTGCCACCTGGATTGCTGCCTGCAATTTCAAAAAACGAAATGAGCACATAAAAAAGGGCAATATAAATAATCTTAACAGGACCCAACAGAATGAGGTTGAACTGATAATTTGGCGATAAAGTAGCAGCACCTATTACAATGGCATACACCGATCCAGAAGCACCCAACAACACATTCGACCTCACCAATGGCGAAAACTGAGGAATGACGTTGTACATGAGAATGAAAAAAATACCTCCAGCCAAGCCTCCCAGAATATACAATGCTATGAGCCGACGATTGCCAATGAATTCATGAATGATCTGGCCAAACCACCAGAGAAACAACATATTGAACACCACATGGAACAAACCTTCATGAAAAAAGAAATACGTGATTAAGGTCCAGGGTTTTTCGGCCAGTTTCAAAATGCTGGCAGGTAGCATAAACCAATATGAAATTTTGGTATAAATGTCGGCGGCACCAAACAACCACATGAAAACAAACATCAATTTAAAAAATACAAAGACACTGAGGTTGATCAGAATAAGCTGAACAAGCCCGTTGTCGTATTTTCTAAAGGCGTTGCGGAAGTCATTCCACAATGTTTCCATGAATGAGATTGGGTTGGTTGGCTTGTGTAAACATCAATAAAAACGGGAAGAGTACTTTTTCCAATACAAAACAAAAAACAGGGCAAATAGCATTCCCCCTAAATGTGCATAATGAGCAACGTTGTCGCCGGGTGTTTTATGCAGCGCTCCAAATAAAGCCGTTAACCCATAAAAGCCGACTATATATTTTGCTTTTACAGGAATAGGCGGGAAAAGCAGCATCAATTCAGTATTGGGAAATAGCAAGCCAAAAGCCATCAAAATACCAAAAATAGCCCCGGAAGCCCCCACCATGGGCGAATTGATTTTTCGCATCATGAGGGTGTTCACCGATTTGTTCGCTTCGGTGATCACCGATTCATTGCTGCTGTTTTTAGCAAAATACTCGATAAAGTTAATTTGAGAACTGTAATATTCTGGAAAATTGGATTCCAGAAATCCAGCATAGTTTTCGGCAGTAGGTTCTGTAATAAACACTTCCCTGGCCGTTTGTGCTGAGTAAATTTCGACAAAGTGAATGCCTGAGTACAGGGCACTTGCACCCAAACCACACACCATATAAAAAATCAAAAAACGCTTAGCACCCCAGACTGTTTCGAGCATGGGCCCAAAAACAATGAGCCCGAACATGTTGTAGAGTAAATGCGAAAACCCACCATGAATAAACATGTGGGTTACAATTTGATACACCGAAAATGAAGGAGCAAGCGGGTAACGAAGGCCAAAGAAATCAATCATCACATCTGCGAATCCGGCAACGGCAGGCACCGCAAAAAGCAGCACATTGATGATGAGGATGTTTTTGACTATGGGCGTTAAATTGAACATGATGTTTTAACCTTCGGGCGGGGCAAGATTAACAATAATCAGGCTATAAACCTGACAGCCCCACTTCTGTATGTTGTGATTAAAGCTTCTGAATATGGTCTCTGATTTCCTCCATCAGCCACATGGGTGTTGAAGTGGCTCCGCAAACACCAACTGTATCGCCCGGCTTAAACCACCCTGCGTCGATATCTGGCACATGCGAAACAAAGTAAGTTCGTTCGTTGGTTTCTTTGCAAACGTTGAAAAGCACTTTGCCATTGCTCGATTTAGACCCGCTTACAAAAATGATCACATTGTACTTTAAAGCAAAGTGCCTGAGTTCGGCATCCCTGTTCGACACTTGCCTGCAAATGGTGTCGTTGGCATCTACTTGAATGCCCGCTTCTGTGAGTATCTTTTTTATCTCGTAAAACTTGTCGGTGCTCTTGGTGGTTTGGCTGTAAAGGGTGAGTTGCCGTGGCAATGAATCGATATCTAATTCCGAAATATCCTGAAAAACCACTGCATTCTGATTGGTTTGACCTAAAAGGCCCAACACTTCGGCATGCCCATGTTTGCCATAGATGTAAATCCGCTGATCCTTGTCGTATGAGTTTTTGATACGGTTTTGCAATTTCAATACCACAGGACAAGAGGCATCGATTAACTCCAGATTGTTTTCAATGGCGATTTGGTAAGTAGAAGGTGGTTCGCCGTGGGCTCTGATCAAAACACGTTCGCCTTTGAGGTGGCTTAACCGGTCGTGGTCTATAATTTTCAAACCCTTTTTTTCCAGGCGATTCACTTCTTCATCATTGTGAACTATGTCTCCCAAACAATATAGATGGCCGCTTTCATCCAGAATTTCCTCTGCCATTTCTATGGCATAGACAACCCCAAAGCAAAAACCAGAATTATGATCAATAGTAACCTGTAGCATGCTTTACAAACAACAAACAATATTACAAAATAAAACCCAGGTTGGCCTGAAATGTTTTATGGCTTCTACATCCGCTGCTTTTTTTCTTTCAAATATTCCATAATAGAAACATTCATGAGCAAGAGGAGGAATCCGTAAAAAGTATCTTCAATCGGGATGTTTAAAAAGGCAATGCCTGTAAGGTCGGCGTAGCGAATACCCAGGTTTTCGGCATCGTTGTAGGTGACCACAGGCAAATAAGTGAGCGCCCCATTCACCAGAAAAAATGGTATTAACGAAAACAACCAGGCCACCAGAAACTTGCCAAAATGCTTGTTGCGAAACATGTACAGGTGCACCAAAATAGCCAGACCAGCCAGACCAAGTTTCCAAAAGGTGTAGGTTTTGCCTGTATTGAATGCAGCAACAACCAAAAGAAACAATGACAAAGAAATACCAACCGGATAAGCGGCTTTTCTCCAGATATTTTCCTGAAAAAAGTATTCAACACAGGCATAAATAAACACACAGGCGAAGGGAATGACAGCGAAAAACATCCATTCCTCCAAAGGCAGATTCACAATGGTGATGCCCAGCAAATACTCAGGATTGAAGGCCCAGATGCCCAGGGCAGTAAACCAAATGTCCATAGCTATGAAAAAAGCACCCGTTAGCACCAATGCAGGAAACAAAAATCGCCAATAGCCAACATAGTGAACCCTTGGCTCGAACGACCTGGCAAGCGGAAAGGCCAAAGAGCCAAGATTTAAAAGCAGGTAAACAAATGGAGCTATAGACATGGTGATTTGCTTTGATCATGCAACGCAGTGCAAATATTTAGAAAAATGAGCAAAGCGGCTCAAATGTTTGGAATAAAGGGAAACTATGATGGCAAGTGATGTTGAGGTGGAAAGTTGCGGGTTTTGAGTTTCGAGTTCTTACCTATCCTTAGAGTTAGCTTAAGCGCTCTAAGGATTCTTTATAGATTTGGGTCTCTGACCCAGTTGAACTGAATCTTATTTTAACTTACCGAGACGGAGTCTCTTGAATTATTGGGACTTCGCAATGACGGGTACTAACATTACGAACAGGAGGCATATTTCGCCCTTTCAGGGCTTGAGCTCCAAGTGCCATCGGCACGACCGATATTGTTGCGTTGGATTTATCCGACGGAGAGGAGTTGTTTTAATTTCGGGTTTCGAGTTTGGGAGTTTCAAATTTCAAATGAAGAAGTTTCAAGTTTCGTTGAGCCAAGTCTTCTAGTTTTGCGTTGGATTTATCCAACAAATGACATCAAGCCAGCAGTTGTTTTTCGACCACAATAGCTTGGATTGATGGCCAGCAAGGCTTTGATCAGCTCTTGCTTTTCTTGGGGAGAAATGAGCACCTCGTCGAATTTGTTGCACGCAAGCGAAATCCGGTCGAACGAAGCAGCCTCCGATGCGAATATGTTAGCGCTTTTAGCGTAGGGGTGCATGTGAACCTTTGTTCTGCCATTTGACCAACAAATCCTATGCGCTGAACTGTTGGTGACAACACCAACAGTGGCAAACATACCTATGTGATCTATGTTCCTATGTGGTTCAATTTATCTCCTATGTTTACTATGTGTTTCATCAATCCATTTACAATAAATAATGCGCATCTGCCCATTGATTGCTTACATTTGAGCCTTGAATTGAAACAGTTCCGGTGATAACTCAAAATTCCAATCCACTGATTTCCAAACTCCCTATCTGGCTTTCGCTGGCACTTTCGGCAGGTATACTCATAGGCGCAACCCTGTTTGGAGGCCACAATCCACAAGAAAGCCTGAATCGAAATCTGATGAAGGTGAAAGAAGTGCTAAACCTGATAGAGCATGAATATGTGGACACGGTGCGGCTCGACAGCATCACCGACTATGGCATCAACAAAATGCTCGAGAAGCTAGACCCTCACTCTTCCTACATTCCCTACTCCGACATGCAGATGGCGAAAGCCCCGCTGGAAGGCGATTTTGATGGCATTGGGGTTGAGTTTCTCATCATGTCCGACACGGTGCAGGTGGTAACACCCCTGAGCGGCGGGCCCTCGGAATTGGTAGGATTACGATCCGGGGATAAAATAATTCGTGTAGACGGTAAGCCTTTAACAGGACCTAAAATAACAGTAAGGGATGTGTTTTCTACCCTGAGAGGACCAAAAGGCAGCAAAGTGAAAGTTACCATAGTTCGAAAAGGAGATAAAGCTCCAAAGACATTCAGCATCATCAGAGACAAAATACCCACGCATTCGGTTGACGTGGGCTACATGGTAGACAGCATCACAGGCTACATTAAGGTGTCGAGGTTTTCAGAAACCACCTACAATGAATTTAAAGAAACCATGGAAGGCCTCCTGAAAGAAGGCATGCAGCAGCTCATCATAGACCTGAGAGACAATCCAGGCGGCTATCTGGACAAGGCCACCAGCATGGCAGATGAATTTCTTTCTGACGGCAAACTCATTGTGTACACCGATGGGAAAGGCACCCGCTACGACCAACGGTATTTTGCCACCAAAAAAGGAATGTTCGAAGATAAACCTGTGGTGGTGCTGGTGAATGAAGGCACTGCTTCAGCGGCGGAAATTATTTCAGGTGCCTTGCAAGACAATGATCGGGCATTGATAGTAGGCAGGCGTTCGTTTGGCAAAGGCCTGGTGCAGATGCCTATTTCTTTAAAAGATGACTCGGAAATCAGATTAACCATTTCCAGGTACTACACCCCGAGTGGCCGCAGCATTCAGAAACCATACCAGCCGGGGCATGGCGATGTGTATTACGACGATTTGGAAGATCGTTATTTCACAGGCGAACTTTTCTATGCCGACAGCATCAAGTTTAACTCCAGTTCGAAATTTTTTACCACAAAAGGCAGGGTGGTGTACGGTGGCGGGGGCATTATTCCAGATGCATTTGTGGCTTTAGACACCTCGGCAGAGAATAGGTTCATCAACGAACTTTTCGACAAAAATCTGATCAGGGAGTTTTCGCTGAGCTATGCCAATACACACAGGGCCAGACTTAAAAAGCAAGGTTTCCCAGACTATTTTACCAATTTCAAAATCACGCCAGAGGAACTCAAGGAATTTACCAACATGATGGCAGCAGCAAAGATTTCCAATCATGCCGGGCAATTGAATATGTACAAAAACAAGGTGGTGCAACAAATAAAGGCCTTTGTAGCCAGGTTCGTATGGTATGAAAACGGATTTTTTCCCGTCTCAAATGCCGCCGACCCTTTGTTTCTGGAGGCGATGAAACAATTTGACAAAGCCAAAGAATTGATAGAAACCACGCAATAGCCCACCCATACCAAAGCACAACTTAGCCGATTTAACCACATGCCATTTTACCAAAAACTAGGTCAAATACCCCCCAAGCGGCACACCCAATTCAGGCAACCCGACGGATCGCTTTACCACGAAGAATTGGTGAGCTCTTATGGATTTAGCGGTGTGTACTCTAACCTGTATCACAAAGTTCAGCCCACCAAAGTAAGCAAATTGCTGGATGCAGAACCTTGTCCCCTGCTCATTGCCTATGACTACCATTTGAAGCAAACACATTTGAAAACCAGTGGTTTGCAGCATACAGGTAATGATTTTCTCCAAGCTCGTTTGCCTTTGCTGGCCAACCAGGAATGCGTGCTTTCTGTGCTGTACACCGACAAGTTAGACATGCCTTATTACTACAAAAACGGTGAAGCCGACGAAGTGCTGTACATCCACGATGGGGAGGGTACCTTGCTGAGTCAGTTTGGCAAACTCGAGGTCCGACAAGGCGACTATGTGGTTATCCCCAGAACGACCGTTTACCGCTTTGAAAGCAACAGCAACAACCTGCGGGTGCTTATTGTAGAATCGTTTAGCCCGGTTGAAACTGTGAGCAGATACCGCAACGAAGCGGGCCAGTTGCTCGAGCATTCTCCATACTGCGAGCGGGATATTCGTACGCCTTCAGAAATTGTGCTGGAAATTGAACCCGGCGATTACCTGGTGAAAGTGAAAAAACAAGGCCATTACCACCAGTTTCAATATAAAAACAGCCCTTTTGACGTGGTGGGTTGGGATGGATATTTGTTTCCTTACTGCCTCAGCATTCATGATTTTGAGCCTATAACAGGTCGAATTCATCAGCCACCGCCTGTTCACCAAACATTTCAATCGAAGGGTTTTGTGATTTGCTCGTTCGTACCCCGCTTGTTCGATTACCATCCATTATCTGTTCCTGCTCCTTACAACCATTCCAATATTGATTCTGACGAAGTGCTCTACTATGCAGAAGGCAACTTTATGAGCAGAAAAGGGATTGAAAGAGGCGCTTTTACCTTACACCCCGGCGGGTTACCCCACGGCCCGCACCCCGGCACAGTGGAAGCCAGCATTGGAGCCAAAGAAACCCATGAACTGGCCGTGATGGTCGATACGTTTAAGCCATTGTACCTTACCCAACAAGCTCTTGCCTTTGTGGATGAAAAATATCCATACAGCTGGCTGTAGACTATAGTACTTTTATTTCAGGAGACTGGGCTGATCAGTAACAGGTTACCTGAAAACTTTTACATGTATGAATGGCATGAAGATTGGTAGAAATTAGCTCTATCACACTTCTACATTTGTTCTTTACAATTTTTTGACGACGCCATGCAAAACTACACCAACCTGCACGCAGCAATCGATAGAATTGACCGTGCCATACTCGAACTAGATGCAGACATCAGGGAGTGGACTATGTTGAAAAGCCACTTGTTCAGCCAGAACAAGAGGTCAAGACAAAGTACCCAACCTCAAACCCTGGTGAAAGAATTTGATCGATTCTTAGTAAAATCAGTGAAAGTTCGTGAGAATCTGTTGGTTTTCAGGGGGCTTTTTAGAAATATCAGCGACAACTAAAAGGGTAATATCAGTCGTCCTGCCACTTTTTCTTTTTCAAGTCTCCCCTTTTAACTGATTCTATAAATCTACCCCAGGCAAAAGGATTCATAAGCTGCAATGGCGGAGGCATGTTCCTGTTTTGTAAGGTTCCGATATTGGCATTCATAGCCTGATTAATGTTCATTTTGGCCGTCAGAGGCATTTCAAAGCGCATTCGGGCGAGGGTATTTTCATCCAGATTTCTTCTCAATTTATCAAAATCGCCATCAGGCAATTTCAGTTTTAAAATAGCCTGTTTAAACTCCTGCTCGGTTGGGAATGGCTCCACCTCCACCATTGGCAGCAACGTGGTGTCGGCTTGCAGGTAAATAATCACTGAAACCCCATCTCGTCCGTCATTTGGTACCAAATACGCCTGTGGCTTGAAGCCTACACCTCTTATTAAGGCAGAATCGCCAGCCAGCGTTGGGATTGAGAAATAACCAACCTCATTTGTTACAGTTCCCCTGCCTGCATTGGGAATGAGAAAATAAACACCGGGCACGCCAAAACTGCTTTCTCCACTCACCACAAGCCCAGATACCTGAACAATTTTCTTGGCTGGTTTAGGCTGGATGTTTTGTGCAAATAAGTTGCCGGAAATGGTGGTAAGGCAAAAAGTTACCGCAAGTATTAAAAGTGATTCCTTCAAGGTGGTGATAGGTAAAAATCAGGGCTAAAGTTAAAACTTACTTTTTTGATGGTTCAACTTTTTTACAAAAAGCGCAATTAGGGTAATTTATTACATCTGCCTGGTCATCAAAAAGTACTTTCATTGGCAGGAAACTAAGGTTTGCGCAAATTACCAGTACATGACTAGTAAAACTACGCAAAAGAAATTTCAGGGATGAGGCCACATTTGTGTGAGTGAAATGAGAAACAAAGTGATGAAATCCGTTTTAGATAAAGTAGACCCTATTGGAGAAAATCGGGCGTCAGGAAGTATAAACCCTTGGCGCCTGATTATCCAATATAAGTCTTTGCTAAAACAGAATAAAGACCTTGTTGGAGAGAGCAAAAAATGGCTTGAGGTCACACACCGAAACAGCATTTCGCTGTAGCTATTTATCACTCAGCAAGCGAATCAGAGCTGGCTCATCTTCTTCGATGGCAGCATATCTTCCGATATCAGGATCCACAAAGAAATTGTCGTTTGTGTCGTCGTTGGCGGTAGATACTTCCCCAATAATACAAGCCTCAGAGGTAGGATAAAAGGCATGATAAACTCCTGGAACAAGTGTAATTCGCTCACCTGCTGTTAATTCCAGAACCTCTCCTTGCTGAAAAGTTCGCATTTGCCTGTTTACCTGCACTTCGAATTTTGCATCTTTTGCTGCTTCGGAAGGTTTGCCCAACCAAAGTTCAATGGCTATACTTCCTACTCGAACAATGATGTCTTCCTTCTTTTTGGCGTGGCAATGCAAGGGTGTTTCCTGGTTTTTACTGGCAAACATGAGCTTTTCACAGTATTCTATTTCTTCTGCCAAGTTGATGAGTACCAAACCTTTTTTATCAAAATTGCCTAAACCAAAGTCAGTTACATCCCAGGCCGGGTTTGGTGGCAAATGCCAATGATGTTGTTCAAAAAACGCTGTTGCCTTGCGAATGGCGTGGTTCACTTCGCTTCTTTTCATGCCTGAATATTCGGTTCTCTGTGTTTTGATTGTCTTACTTTCATTTGTCGGAAGGCAGCGGGAACATTGTCTACTGGAAGCTGGCAAGTCTTATTGTAACACACATAAATGAGTGTATTCCCATCTGAGGTTCTATTGGCCAACATAGGGAGTTTGCTTTCTAACAAGGCTCCTGATATGATTCTATTCGGGTGAAATGATTTGTCGATCTCCTTTCTGAATTTCAGGTAATTGGTACCCACCACTGCAATTTCAGCGGTTTGGTTCGCCATTTGAGCAGCAAGCAGAGCCCAATTCGACAAATATTGAATATCGGTATGGAGCATTTTCCCCACTTTATTCACCATGGCTTTTGCTTTGGTTTGGTAATCTGCTTTATCAAGCAGCATGCCCAATTGGTACAGCACATGCCCCATGACAGAATTTGAAGCTGGAATTACGTTGTCGAAAAGTTCTTTTTTTCTGGCAATCAATGTTTCCGCATTGTCGGCTGTATAAAAAAACAGCGATTCCTTTTCATCCCAAAAATGAGCAATGGCGTAATCTGTGAGTTTTTCTGCCTCCAAAAGCCAATCTTCTTTGAATGTGGCTTGGTATAAATTAATAAAAGCCTGTGCCACATGCGCATAGTCGTCGAGAAAACCCGGAATGCCGGATTTTTCTTCTGCATAAATTCTGTGCAAAGAACCATCGCTTTGCATCATTTTCTGCTTGATAAAACCGGCGTTGTCGAAGGCCAATTTCAACATTTCTGGATTGTCGAATACCCGGTAAGCATCCACTAGTCCATTGAGCATCAAGCCATTCCAGGAAGCAATGATTTTTGTATCCAAGGCAGGTTTTTGCCTTTCATTGCGAGCATAGAGCAATTTTAACTTACTTTTTTGCACAAACTGATGCATAATGGGGTGGCTCATGTTATGCTTTTCTGCCATTTCCTCCTGGCTCAGACTGCGGTACAAAATGTTTTTACCTTCTTCCCAGTTTCCATCTTCTGTGATTTCAAACAATTGGCAAAACAGCTCAGCCTCTGTACCAAGTACTTCTTCTATTTCCCTTTTTGTCCATACATAGAATTTACCTTCTTCACCTTCGCTGTCAGCATCAAGTGCAGAAAAGAAACCACCTTCAAACGAAGTATAAACCCTTCTCACAAACGACACCAGGTCATAAGCCACGTCCCGGTACAGAATATCCAGCGTGGCACTGTATGCTTGTGTGTAAAGTGACAACAGTTGGGCATTGTCGTAAAGCATTTTTTCAAAATGGGGCACAAACCAGTCACCATCTACTGAATAGCGTGCAAAACCACCGCCGACCTGATCATGAATACCGCCAAAGGCCATTTTTTGCAAAGTCAGGTTCACATGATTAAAAGCCTCTCTGTTGCCCGATAAGTGATAGTATTGCAACAAATACATCCAAATAGATGGCATTGGAAACTTTGGTGCCCTGTTCATACCACCCATATCAAGGTCGAAATTTTTGCTGAGATTGATGTAGGCTTGCTCCATTTCCTCGGGTGTCAAGACAAATTCGTCGTCTGTGAGACCATATTTTTCAGCTTCCGACTTTTTGATGGCTTCGGTAAGTTCGGCTGCAGAAAACTCAATCTCATCTTTTCGCTCTTGAAAAGCCTTGCCAATTTCATCCACCATTTTTTTCCATTTATCTGGCGGGAAATACGTTCCACCATAGAAAGGCTTGCAGTCTGGGGTCAAAAAAACGTTTAGTGGCCAGCCCCCACTTACGCCCATATATTGCACAGCATCCATGTAAATCTGATCCAGGTCAGGCCGTTCTTCCCGGTCAATTTTTATCGAGATGAGCTGACTGTTCATCACTTCAGCTATGTCTTCATTTTCAAAGCTTTGTTTTTCCATCACGTGACACCAATGGCATGCAGCATATCCAATAGACACGAGGATGGGTTTATTTTCTGCTTTTGCTTTTTGAATGGCTTCTTCTCCCCAAGGAAACCAATCCACAGGATTGTTGGCATGTTGACGCAAGTAGGGACTTGCTTCTTGTATAAGTCGGTTAGGTTTTGGCGATGTTTTCATAGCTGTGAAGGCTGTAAAACTACAACGGATTTTGATTGAAGGACATCAAATTGAAGATAATGGTTTCACAGAAATCAAATTTATGCACAAACAACAAAAGTCTAACCAATGTTGCAGAGGCAAATTTTAAAAAACGAAAGATCATTTGGCTGGTGAAAGCTTCCTAAAATCCATTATTATTTCAACGATACGGAACTACTTTCTTTCAAAAATTTTGAACCTTGCTTGGTCAATCCGATTTTATCTCAACTTTGTCCCCCGATTTTTAATTTTAGCTGATGCCAAAAAATTTAGTTATTGTAGAATCCCCTGCAAAAGCAAAAACCATTGAAGGTTACCTGGGAAAAGATTTTCAAGTCATGAGCAGTTATGGCCATGTGCGAGATTTGGCCAAAGGCGATAAAGCCATTGACATTCAGAATGGTTTTAAACCAGTGTATGAAATCAGCGATGATAAAGTTGAGATTATTAAAACGTTACGAAAACTAGCAGAGGACGCCGAAACCATCTGGTTAGCCACTGACGACGACCGTGAAGGAGAGGCCATCAGTTGGCATTTGCTACAGGCGTTGGAAATAGACGAGCTAAAAACAAAGCGGATCGTATTTAGAGAAATTACAAAGAAAGCGATTCTGAAAGCCATTGAAAATCCTCGAAAAATAGACATCGATCTGGTGAATGCCCAACAAGCCAGGCGCATTCTCGACAGGTTGGTTGGCTATGAAATCTCGCCTGTACTTTGGAAAAAAATAAAAGCAGGTTTATCGGCAGGTCGGGTTCAATCTGTGGCTGTTCGTCTGGTGGTTGAGCGTGAAAGAGAGGTTGAGCAATTTCAATCTACTTCTCATTTCAAAATTAAGGCTTTGCTTACCACAAAAGGTGGCAAAAACTTCACTGCTTCTTTGCCCAAAGATTTGCCAATTGAAGGCGAGGCACAAACCTTTCTTGAAACATGCTTGCCTGCCACATATCAAGTAAACAACATAGAGGTAAAACCAGCCAAACGCAGTCCAGCGCCTCCTTTTACTACGTCTACTTTGCAACAAGAAGCCAGTAGAAAACTGGGGTTTTCGGTGTCGCAAACCATGGCTGTGGCTCAGCGATTGTACGAATCGGGTAAAATCAGTTACATGAGAACCGATTCAACCTCGCTTTCAGACTTTGCATTATCGGCTGCAGGAGATGCCATTGTGGGCAATTTCGGACAAGAGTATCACCATTTACGCCAGTTTAAAACCAAGTCAGAGTCGGCTCAGGAAGCGCACGAAGCCATTCGACCAACCGATTTTATGGTTCAAAGTGTGGGAGGTGAAAACCAGGAACAAAAACTTTATGATTTGATTTGGAAGCGAGCTATTGCTTCGCAAATGGCCGACGCCGTGTTGGAAAGAACCGTAGCCACCATTGGCATTTCTACCAGCAACCAAACCTTGCAAGCAACTGGCGAAGTGATCAAGTTCGACGGTTTTTTGAAAGTTTATCTCGAATCATCTGATGCAGAAGATGCCGAAGAAGATGATAACAAAATTTTACCTGCTATGGCGGTTGGCGAAACTTTGGGCTTCAATTGGATGAAAGCTACCCAACGCTACACCAAAGCATCGCCTCGATATACCGAAGCGAGCCTGGTGAAAAAGCTGGAGGAAATGGGCATTGGAAGGCCAAGTACATACGCACCCACAGTGACTACCATAGAAAAACGTGGATATGTAGTCAAAGAATCGAGAGAAGGCAAGAAAAGGGAATACAGAGAACTGGTACTTGAGAAAGGTGCCATCAAATCAGCCACCTTGTCCGAAATATTTGGAGCAGAAAAAAACAAGCTGTTTCCAACTGATATCGGCATGATTGTCAACGACTTTCTGGTGAAATTTTTCGTTGAAATCGTGGATTACACATTCACAGCTTCAGTAGAAAAGCAGTTTGATGAAATCGCCAATGGCAAACAAAACTGGCACAACATGATCGATCAGTTTTACCATGGTTTTCATGAAAATGTGGAAAAAACACAAAATGTAGACCGATCGGAAGTACAGAAATCACGTGAAATTGGCAAACATCCAGAAACAGGTCAATTGGTTCAAGTTCGTCTGGGCAGGTTTGGTCCTTATGTTCAAATTGGAGAGGCAGAAGAAGGTGGTAAAAACCTGAACGCCAGCCTGAACAAAAGCCAACGGATGGACACCATCACGATTGAAGAGGCGTTGGAACTTTTTAAAATGCCTCGGCCTACAGGCGAATTTGAAGGAAAACCCATGATCGTTGGCATAGGTAAATTTGGCCCTTATGTAAAGCACGACAATAGCTTTGTATCCCTTCCAAAAGATGCCGATCCTTACACCATCACAGAAACTGAATGCGTAGAACTTATTGAAAATAAGAGAGTTGCAGATGCTAACAAACTCATTAAAACATTTGATGAAAATCCTGATGTAAAAATATTGAACGGTCGGTTCGGACCATACGTTGTGATTGGCAAGCAAAATGTAAAAATTCCAAAAGGCAAGGAACCAGCCGAATTGACGTTAGACGAATGTATTGCCCTCGGTGCTGAGCAAGCTGATAAACCAGCTAAGCCAAAAGGTAAATGGGGCAAAAAGAAATAAATCTAGCTTTCAGTTTTGTTGAAGATTATTCGCATTCTACCGTTTTGTTTTAGTCTATTGTTGCTGAGCCATTGCACCAGCGAGCAAGATGTTGTGAATCACCTGGAGACCATGCAAAGGTTTCGAAACAACTTCAGACTTTCAATCAAGGCATTGGAAGACAGCATGCAAAGTCATGTGAATTACATCAATATTTGCCAAGGCACACTTTTGGAAAGAAAACGGTTTGTTGAATTGTTTGAACCTGAGCATAGGTTGTACATGGATTCACTGTTTCAGGTAGCGATGCAACTTCATCAAGAATCTGATTCTATCAAGGCAACTGTTCAACTTCAAGTAAAAAATTGGGCCGCCACTGAGGTGAAAGTTGAAACCTGGATTGCAAGATTCAAGCAGCAAAAAATGAAAGCAGGCATGCTACTCGACAGTCTAAAATTGGCTGAAAATCAAATGATTGAATCCACAAAAAAAGCAGATGACTTGCGGGAATATGTGCTGGCTAAATCTATAAAAGGTAAGGAAGCGTGCCAGGAATACGACAAAAATTTTAGAAATGCCCGGGTGCTTTACGGCCCAAGACTAACTGCCGAATACAACAAACTATTTGATAAGGGGTTATGAAGAATATCTTCAAAGTAGAAATGAAAAAATGGGCACCCTTGATTTTGTGTTTTTTTGCTGCCCTGCAAAGTAAAGGTCAGATGGGAGGCAGATTTAGTTACGAATTTTTAAACCTGGCCAACAATGCCAGAATAGCAGGCATTGGCGGACTCAATGTAAGCCTGAAAGACCAAGACCCAAACCTTATTTTCAGCAATCCAGGTGCAATTTCAGACACCATGAAAGGACAGGTGGCCTTTAATTATGTGCCTTTTTATGCGGGTATCGCCAACCTGAGTACAGCAGCTGGTTTTAAACTGTTTGACCGTACCTGGGTGGCAGGACTTCAATATTTGAATTATGGTTCGTTTGAACAAAAAGACATTTTCGACAACGATCTGGGCACTTTTTATGCCAATGAACTCGCTGTAACAATTGGAACAGCGCAACAAATCGGCAACTACTCATTTGGTGGCAACTTGAAATTTGTCAACTCAAAAATTGAAACTTTCAGTGCAAGCGGCGTCGCCATGGATATGGGTATTCAGTTCAGGCATCCGAAACGACAATTTTCAGCTGGCCTGGCGGTGAAAAATGTGGGTTTTTCGTTCAATAACTTTGTGACAGGCACACCAGCGCAACTACCCATTGATGTGCAAATAGGTTGCAGTTACAAACCAGAACACATGCCATTCAGGTTTAGCCTTACCGGCCACAACATGTATCGCTACGACATCCAATACCTTGATCCAAACAGAGGAACACGGCTAGACCCCAATGGAAACAGCGTGGCAGAAAAAAAGAAATTCACAGAGCAAATAACCCGGCATCTTGTATTTGGAGGCGAATTATTACTTTCCAAAGTGTTTCAGGTGCGTGCAGGCTACAACCACATGCTCCGCAAGGAATTGAAAGTAGAAACCGGCACCAAAATGAGTGGCTTTTCCATTGGCTTTATGGTAAAGGCTAAAGCATTTGACATTGGCTTTACAAGAGCATCGTTTTATGCTGTTGGTGCCCGAACCCATCTCACCGTTATTGCAGATTTGAATAGGATTTTAAAAAAATTGAATGGATAATACTTTGAATAACAAATTTTTAACTCCAAGCGAAATTGTAACTGAGCTCGACAAATACATCATAGGTCAGCATCAGGCAAAGCGGAATGTAGCTATTGCCCTTCGAAACAGATGGCGACGGATGAACACCCCTGAAGACATGCGTCAGGACATTGTACCCAACAACATTTTGTTGATTGGAGCAACGGGAGTAGGTAAAACTGAAATTGCCCGAAGGTTAGCCAAAATAGCTGAAGCACCTTTTACCAAAGTGGAAGCATCGAAATTCACAGAGGTGGGTTACGTGGGGCGTGACGTGGAAAGTATGGTGCGAGACCTGGCCGAACAAGCCGCCAACATGGTGAAGGTGAGAAAGAAAGAAGAAGTAAAGCTGAAAGCCGAAGCCATCGTGGAGGATATTATTCTCGACCACCTCATTCCGCCCGTTGTTTCACCTGGCTTTGAACATACAGGTGTCAAGCACGAGGATGCAGAAATTAACGAAAAAACCCGTGAATTTTTCAGGCAAAAGCTTCAGAATGGTGAACTGGAGGACCGGCTTATCGAACTGGATGTAAGTCAATCGCCTAGCGCTTCTATTGGTATGATCGGACCCAGCGGTATGGACGAAATGTCGATGATGAATATTCAGGAAATGCTGGGAAACATGCTTCCTAAAAAACAAAAGAAACGCAAACTGACCATTGCCGATGCCCGAAAAGTGCTGTTTGAAGAAGAGTCAGCACGATTAATCGACATGGACGAAGTGAAAGAAGAAGCGGTAACTCTGGCACAAAACGCCGGCATTATTTTCATTGATGAAATAGACAAAATTGCCAATGGAAACAAAGGCGGAAGCGGACCCGACGTGAGTCGGGAAGGTGTCCAAAGAGACTTGTTGCCCATTGTGGAAGGCAGTTCGGTCAACACAAAATACGGGGTTGTAAACACTGATCACATCTTGTTTATAGCTGCGGGTGCATTCCATGTGTCGAAACCATCTGATCTGATTCCTGAATTGCAGGGCCGTTTTCCCATCAGAGTAGAACTGGAAAACTTGTCGGAGGATGATTTTTACCAAATATTAAAAACACCAAAAAATGCCCTCACTAAGCAATATCAGGCACTTTGCAAAACTGAACAAGTGAACCTTGAATTTGAAGATGCGGCATTGAGAAGCATTGCTTCCATGGCATTTAGACTTAATTCGGAAATTGAAAACATTGGAGCCAGGCGATTGCACACCGTGATGAGCAGTTTGCTGAACGAAATTCTGTTCGATATGCCTGACAAGCTAGCACCAGATAGTTCGTTTACCGTGAGTCCGCAAATGGTAGAACTTCGACTGAGCGGGCTTATCGAGAACAGAGACTTGAGCAGGTATATTTTATAATTCCGTTCTGAATTAGGGTACTGGAAAACGGGTGCGAGTGGGGCCAAAACCTATCGCTTCTATCCGGGTCATAGCCTCCCGCTAAATCAAATATAGGGTGTTTGGAGAGCCGGGTACGAACTCTTCAAACAAGCCTACAAACATCCCTATCCTCAGGCTTGTACGCTAGACCGTAAGAGGGCGAGGGTTGGGGTAAAAAAAGTGTAGCCCAAACAAATCGGCACAAAAAAACCTGAGTTTATTTCAGGTTTCAACAAGGAGAATAAAGCAAGCTCAATTGAGTCTGTAAGGCGCAATCATGGTAAACTCCGGAATATTTACTTCGAAGAGTTTACCGTCAACAATGCGTTGCATGGTGTAAGTGCCAACCATTTTGCCAATGCCGGATTTCAAGTTGCAACCTGAAATGTATTCATGTTGCTCGCCCGGCTCCAACACAGGCTGCATGCCCACCACACCTTCACCAATCACTTCCCTGGTTTCGCTTTGCGCATCATGTATATGCCAATGCCTGCGCAACAATTGAACGGTGTAATCGCTAAAATTCTCTATCAGAATCTTGTAAGTAAACACAAAATGATTCTGAGGCGGATTGCTGTAATCCGACTGATATTCTGTGCTTACACTTACTTTTACTCCTTCTGTTATTTTAGCAACCATGGCTTATTCAGTATGAATGCAATTTCGCTGGAAATTTAGGCAGAATTTACATTGCCTACAAAGTGAAATGGAAAATTGTAAAACGCCTAAACTTCACAAAAGTTTTGCAGGCAAAGTTCTCATATTTGCAGCGGCTAAAAACAAGCCTTCATGGACGTAAAAATCGAAATCGGCTGGAAGAAACAAATGCAAAAGGAATTTAACCAGCCTTACTTCGAATCGCTGACCCATTTCGTGAAAGAAGAATATAAGTCGCAAATCATATATCCGCCTGCCTCCAAAGTTTTTGCAGCTTTTGATCTGTGTCCATTCGAGGAAACCAAGGTTGTGATTCTGGGCCAAGATCCTTACCATGGTGCAGGGCAGGCACATGGGCTTTGTTTTTCAGTGAACGATGGCATACCGCACCCACCTTCGCTGATGAATATTTTCAAGGAAATGAAAACTGATTTGGGCAAACCTGTCCCTGCCAGTGGAAACCTTGAACGTTGGGCCAAACAAGGCGTGTTGTTGATGAACACGGTGCTCACCGTTCGGGCAAGCCAAGCCAATTCTCACCAGGGAAAAGGTTGGGAAAAAATAACGGATGCAGCCATTGCAGCATTGTCAAACCAAAAAGATAAGCTCGTTTTCATACTCTGGGGAAGGCCTGCACAAGAAAAAATGAGACTGATCGATGCGTCAAAACATTTGATCTTAACTTCCGTTCATCCCTCGCCACTATCGGCCTCGAGAGGTTTTTTTGGTAGCAAACCTTTTAGCAAAACCAATGCTTACTTAACACAAAACGGCAAAATTCCCATCGATTGGTAAACCATTTCTATGAAAAAAATCCTGATTTTACTCAGCCTTTTGGCTTTTATGTTTCCACTCAACAGTTGTGATGAAAACGGCAATCTTATTTTACCTGGGTTATCAGAAACTGAAATAATAGATGGGCTTAAATCGGCACTTCGGGTTGGCGCAGATTCTTCTGTGACCCGTTTGAACAAAGTAAATGGTTTTTTTGGGGATCAGGCTATTAAGATTTTACTTCCACCCGAGGCCAATGAAGCTGTGAGCTTTGTAAATAGTTTTGGTGGTGCCCCATTGTTAAATGAACTGATATTGAAACTAAATAGAGGTGCCGAACAAGCCGCTGTTGAGGCTAAGCCCATTTTTGTAAACGCAATTGTAGGGATGAATTTCAGCGAGGCAAGGAATATTTTGTTTGCGAAAGATGCGGCAGGAAACAAAGTCGATTCTGCAGCTACAAACTATTTAAGACGAAATACCACAGACTCATTGTATATGCGATTTAGGCCAAAAATAAATAGCGCACTTTCAAATGTTGGCGCCGATGTTGCATGGTCTCAATTTTTTACTCTTTGGAATAATTATGCACCGCTTGTGGGTGGACAAAGAGTGAATCCTGATCTTTCTGACTATGCCACCCGCCGTGCGCTCAGTGGTTTATTTGTTAAAATCAGGGATAAGGAAAAAGACATCAGGGAAAACCCGGCAGAACGGGTGAACGACATATTGAAAAAAGTATTTGGCGAGTTGGATAAGCCATAACTGAAACACAAACACATGATTAAAATTGGGATTTTCTTTGGTGGGCAATCCAGGGAAAGGGAAATATCTTTTGCAGGTGGGCGCACGGTGTACGACAATTTGAGCAAAGACCTGTTCGAACCAGTCCCCATTTTCATCGATAGCCTGGGAAATTTCATCTTGCTCCAGTGGGAGAACATTTACAAAGGCACCATCAGAGATTTTTATCCAAACCCCGCCAGGTATCAGCAAAGCCCGCATTTTTTTCAGTATTATGTGGAGTCGCTTGGCGATTTATCGGATCAGGAACTTCAAGTAGTTATTTCGCTGGCTGGCGAGCAAATCTTTCCTCATCAATTTAAACACCATATTGACTTTGCTTTTTTGGCACTTCATGGACCTTATGGTGAAGATGGCAACATTCAAGGCATGTTGGAATGGGAAGGAATTCCATATTCAGGTTGTGGCATTTTGCCGTCAGCCATTGGCATCAACAAAGTAGCTCAGAAGCGAATCATGGCGCAGGCAGGATTTGCTTCGCCCATACAACAGACGCTTTCGAAGTCAGATTGGCTTGCGCTGAACAATCGGGAAAAAATCAGAGCAGCATTGGTGGATCAGGTTGGGTTGCCTATGGTGGTGAAAGCCAGTTTTCAAGGCAGCTCGATTGGCGTGTCTGTGTTGAAAGATGCGGACAAACGAAATTTTACACAGGCTGTAAACCGAAGCTTTTTTGTTTATGAACTGGCCAAGGTGGAATGGTTGGCCTTTTCAACGGAGGAAAAGGTGCAATTCCTTCGGAGCCTAACCGATATTCGTGAAGGGATCGGCATGCCCGTTCATGTGTATGAATTCGATGAGCAAACCCTTGCCTATCAGGCCAAACCAAGCCGCCGAATTGACAAGCCAGACGATTTGTTAGCCTTTTTAAATTCGAGAAACTGGAAAAGCCAATTGCTACTCGAAAGTCTGGATACCGAAGAAGAAATTCTGCTTGAGTCGTTCATCAAAGGCAAGGAATTTTCCTGTATCGTGGTCGAAGCCCTTGACGGACACCCAATAGCATTGCCACCTACAGAAATTATCAAACGTTCGCAGGTATTTGACTACAGGTCTAAATATTTGCCTGGCATTTCCCGCAAAATTACACCCATTGATGTGCCCGGCGAGCACCTCAACAGCATCAGAAAACAATGCGAGAGTCTGTTCACTGCATTGCAATGCCAGGTATACGCCCGCATCGATGGTTTTGTGAACGAAAAAGGAGATGTGTTTCTGAATGATCCAAACACCACTTCTGGCATGTTGCCCTCTTCGTTTTTCTTCCACCAGGCGGCAGAAATCGGTCTTAATCCTTCTCAATTTCTCACCTACATCATTCGCACTTCGTTGGTAGCCCGAGCAAAAAGCGGAAAACGACCAGCCAGGATAAAACAAATGATAGCCCGGCTCGATACCGACCTGGCAGCGCTTCATGAAGCAGGCAGCAAAAAACCCAAAGTGGCCGTGATTTTAGGTGGCTATTCTACCGAAAGGCATATTTCTGTTGAAAGCGGAAGGAATATTTACGAAAAATTGGCGTCAGCAGGGAAGTTTAATCCTATACCTGTTTTTCTGACGGGTAATGACGAAGAGCACCAACTGTACAGGCTGCCAATCAATGTATTACTCAAAGATAACGCCGATGACATCAAGGAAAAAGTGACAAGCAAAAAAGTCAGTCATCCGCTACTTGAAGACATCAGAAAGGCCTGTTTGCCCATAACTTTAAAATTTGCAGGTGAACCCTTGGGGAAACCTAAGCCAGTGACTTATGAGGAATTGGCACAAGAAGTTGAAGCAGTCTTCATTGCGTTGCACGGCAGACCAGGCGAAGATGGATCTGTGCAAAAACACCTCGAAGGTTTCAATCTGCCTTACAACGGCTCGGGTGTTGCCAGTTCAAAAACAACCATCAACAAATTTGAAACCAACGAATTGCTGGCAAAAAACGGCATGAAAGTGGCCGGGCACATGTTGCTTCGAAAAACAGATTGGCTGGAAAATAAAGCAGAAGCTTTTGCCATAGTTGAAGCTGGATTTCAATACCCATTCATTGCAAAACCAGCAGACGACGGGTGTTCATCTGCGGTGAAAAAAATCAAAAACAGAGCAGAATTAGAAGCTTTTGCCCAATTGATGTTTCGAGCAGAACCTCAACCCGACGCTGAGAACATGTCAGTTTTAGGCCTGAAACCCAATGAAGAGTTTCCGGTAAAAAGAGAAATTCTCATTGAAAGCCTCATTGTAAAGGGTGATGCAGCACAATTTCTGGAAGTTACAGGAGGCCTGCTGACCCATTATGATAGCGCAGGACAGCTTGTTTACGAAATGTTTGAACCTTCTGAAACCCTGGCCTCTGGGGAAGTGCTTTCATTAGAAGAAAAGTTTTTGGCAGGTGAAGGGCAAAATATAACCCCGAGTCGGTTTTCCACTGTTCCAAGTGAACAAGTACGAATTTCAGATCAGGTAAAAAAAGATCTGGAAAAAGCTGCCTATGTGCTCCAGGTTGAAGGTTATGCCCGAATTGACGCCTTTGTACACATCTTTGCAGACGGGCAAATTGAAACGACCATTATCGAAATTAACTCGCTGCCAGGCATGACGCCAGCCACTTGTATTTTTCATCAGTGCGCCATGAATGGTTACAAGCCAGCTCAATTCATCCATGGAATTCTCGATTTTGGTGCCCAAAGACTTGCCAAAATCCGTAAAGCGGCAGTAAATTGAATTGCTTTAAAACAAAGCATTTTTGGCTCACGTGTAATAAAATGACCTCTGCTACACCTTCAGGCCAATAGTCTACCTTCATATTTGTGGCGGCGGTAAAAAGTGGAAATACACAATCACCTTTTGCTATGCCGGACCAAAGTTGAATGAATATGAAATACGTTTACACATTTTGTTTGATGCTCTTGTTGATCGTGTCATCTATGGTCAACAGCTATGCGCAAAAACCTGCTGACGAACAACTGGTAGAAGTGGCCGACGAAGTTTTTAAGAAATCCGGAGCCAAAATACAAGCGCTTGAACAATACTTGCTTGCTCTTCAAATCAACCCAGACAACGCCAAGGCTAACTATATGGCTGGCATTTGCTATTTGCAAACCATTAGAAAAGGCAAAGCCCTCGATCATTTTCATAAAATTTACCAAGTCACCCCAGACTACACACCAAACTTCAACGTCGGTGTTTATCCGGATCTGGCATTTCTCATCGGCCAATCCTACCACTATTCTTTAGCATTCGACAAAGCCCTTGAATATTATGAACTATTCAGAACGAAGGTTCGCCTTGGTACTACATCACGCATTGTAAAAAATCAAAAAGGTATTGTCCTCCGGGTGCTCGATCGAAAAATTTACGAATGTGGAGTCGGAAAAGAGTTGGTGCTATCTCCCATAAAAGTAAAACTCATCAACGAAACCGTGCTCAATTCTCCATTTCCAGATTTTGGTACTTCACTGGCAGAAAATGGCACAAAAATGTATTTCACATCCAGAAAAGAAGGCGGCAAAAGCAATGACGTGGACAATGACCTCTTCTTTTTCGAAGATATTTACGAAAGTACGCTCGAAGGAGGAGTCTGGTCTAAACCCGTACTTACGCCTGGCATCAATTCTAAAGACCATGAGTCTAGCTTGGGGGTAAAAGCCGATGGATCGGCCATGTTGATATACAGAAACATATCTGGTGGCGACATCTATATTTCCAGAAAAACCTCTTCCGAGCGCTGGGCTCAGCCAAGTGGGGTAAATATTAACTCCCCTTACAGAGAAAGTTCTGCTTTTATATCCAGTGATGGCAGGTATTTATTTTTCACCAGCGACAGACCAGGTGGATACGGAGGAATGGATATTTATGCAAGCGAATACCTGGGCAACGAGCGCTGGAGCATTCCATATAATTTAGGCCCTAAAATCAACTCCGAATTCGATGAAGAAAGTCCTGTATTAGCCAACGGCGATAAGGTTTTATATTTCTGTTCTAAAGGCCACAAAGGCATGGGTGGTTATGACATCTTTAAATCTACCTTTGACTTAGAAAATAAGGAGTTTGGAGCACCGGAAAATCTGGGATACCCCATCAACACTCCCGACAATGATTGCTACTTCACCCCGACCGACGACCCAAACGTGGCGTATTACAGCACGGTGAAAGAAACAGGCTTGGGCGATATGGATATTTATCGCATTATGTTTGGCGTAAGCGATGCACCACCTCCTTCGCTGCTGGCTTCGCTTGAAGAGGTAGAAAACAAAAAGGCGCAAAATTCTGCCAGTAATTCGGTAGATAATGCTGCAAAAGCGAGCAAAGAATTGGTACTTGGGGAAATAGCACCTGACAGCAACCAGGTAGCTAACGAAAACAGCAAGAAGAAATCAAAAAAAGCAAACCAACCTGTTCGAGAAGTTATTATTGGCGACGTACCGGCCAAAGCGGATGTTGATGGTAAAAATAAAGCACCAAGCGAAAATATCGTAGCCAGCAGGATAGATATACCAGAAACCATGGTCTTGAACCAGGTGGCAAGCAATGAAGGCTCCATTGTAAGGGAAGTGTATGTTGAAGTCGAATTTTCACTTGGAATAAAAGACAGGTTCAAAAAAACTCCTATGGATGTTGACTTGAAGTTGAAAGACCAACAATCCGGCACCCCACAAAGTGTTGAACCTGGTGTATACAATCAAGTCATTTCTTCCAGACAGAATGACAAAATAAACTTAGCGATTGAAGCACCTGGCTACAATCATGAAAACATTCCTGTCAGCAACACAAACCAAACGACGAAGCTGAAAGAGCAGTTTCAGATGGAAAAAATTGAATTGAACAAAGCCAGAGTCCTCAGAAATGTGTATTTTAGATTCAACGCCAACGAGATTTCAAACGAAGCCGCAGAAGAACTGAGCTTGCTCGAGAACCTCCTCCGTACCAATCCTAAAATTGTGGTTGAAATTGGAGGCCATACCGATAAATCAGGGATTGAAGATTACAACAAAACACTTTCGAAACAACGGGCGCAAGCTGTGGTTGACTACTTAATCAGCAGGGGAATCCCTTCAAAAAGACTCACGTCTAAAGGCTACGGCTCGAGCATGCCCTTGGCCACAAACGACGATGAACAAGACGGTCGTGAGCTCAATCGCAGAACAGAGTTTAAAGTGATAGCCAAGTAATTCAAGGTCAATAATTCAAATTTAACGACCGCCAACAAGACTAGCGCAAAGAACTCAGCACTTTCACATCTACTTCCCGCAACTTTCCTTTGTCTGTAACCGGGCAGTTGATGAGCAGATTAGCGCCCAGTTTTTCAGCTGAGGCAATCCATTCCAACACTTGTTGTTTGCTGGCCACCGAGTTATCATTCTCGTGCCAAAACCAGTTTCCACTTGGAAATTGCTCATTTCCTTTCACACTCATGGTGGTTTCGATTTGCATGGGCAGGTAAATTTCTTTACCCAACCACTTCCACACCTTGCGATCCGATTGCAAACTGGTCGCTTTTTCACCACATCGGGCATCTACAGGGTGCAAGGGTACGCCCGGATAAGCCGTAGTTGCATTATTCATCACGATACAGTCAGGTTGCAGCTTTTTTACAAACTGATACACATGGTCCATTTGCCAGCGGTATGCACCTTCGTTTCGCCAGGAATTTATAAAATCTTCGTCCCGCTGTTTGGCAACGCCTGTTTCTACTTTTTCACCTTCAATATCTTTTTTGGATGTCCAGCCACTTTGCTGTTTTTTCCAAAAACCATCGAACCAAAGTTCCACCACCGGCCCATAGTTGCTCAGCAGTTCACCCAATTGATTTTTCATAAACTCCACATAGGCTTGTTCGTCGGCATCATGTGTTTTTTCGTGCCTGTCCCACAAGCTGTAATAAAGTCCCAAAGCCAAACCATGCTTTTGGGCTGATTTGGCCAATTCACCAATCACATCGCCTTTGAATGGACTTGAAACCACACCATATTCTGTGAACTTACTCGGCCACAAACAAAAGCCATCATGATGTTTGCAATTGGCTACGATGTACTTCATACCAGCCTTTTTTGCCACAGCACACCACTGGTCTGTGTCGAGCTGGGAGGGATTAAATTTTTGCGCATCAAGCGTTCCGTCACTCCATTCTTTGTCGAAGTACGTGTTGATGCCAAAGTGAACAAACATGCCCAATTTCAAATCCATCCACTTTTTTTGGGCAGAAGAAGGTAAAATTTCAGCTGGGGCATAAGCTGAAAACCCAGAAATGGGCAATGATTGCAATGCCGGAATAAGTAGTCCGGCTTTCAGGCTTTGTTCCAGAAAATAGCGTCGAGTACTCATGCTGTTTGTGTTGTATTTATTGGCTCGCCAAACCTATTTCTTTTTCATCAAAAGGAAATCATGTGTTCAAACAATGGACATCACTTTTTAACAGGAATGCTAACTAGCAAGGGTAAATTGTTTCTTTTGCCAATCCAACAGACACAGCAAACATGATAGAAGCCATTTCGCTCCCACCCTGGCCGGAATACGAACTCATTGACACAGGAGAATTTGAAAAATTAGAGCGTTTTGGCCATGTGGTGGTGCGCAGACCAGAGCCACAAGCGATTTGGAACAGATCGTTGGATGAAACAACTTGGTTGCAACAAGCGCAAGCCACTTTTAAGCGTGAAAAAGGATCTTCGGAAAAAGGAATCTGGGAGCTAAAAAAAGGAACGCCCGACAAATGGTGGATTGATTTTAAAGGAAAAGAAAGGGCATTCAGGTTTAAACTTTCCCTTTCCGGCTTCAAACATGTGGGCATTTTCCCTGAGCAAGCGTCGAACTGGTTATTTATTGAAGAGCGTTTGAAGCAAGTGCCGCAACCCAGTTTTCTCAATTTATTTGCCTACACAGGTGCTGCAAGCATAGTGGCCAAAGCCGCAGGAGCAGAAGTAACCCATGTGGAAGCCATAAAACACACCATAAGTTGGGCTCGGGAAAACATGGAAGGAAACCAGCTTGACAACATACGCTGGATGGCCGACGATGCGTTGAAATTTACGAAACGGGAAGCCAAACGGGGCCGAAAATACACTGGTATTTTGCTCGACCCTCCCGCCTATGGCCGTGGGCCAGATGGTGAAAAATGGATACTGGAAGAAAACCTCAATGAATTGCTGCAAGCCTGCTCAACCATACTGGACGCAGAGCGAGGCTTTGTAATCATCAACCTGTATTCGCTGAGCATGTCGGCCCTGGTGGTCGAAAATTTGCTGAAAGCGCACTTTGCATACCTCAAACATCAAACCATTGGGGAATTTTATATTGAAGATTCATTTGGCAAAAAGCTGCCTTTGGGCATATTTGGTAAGGGTTTTTGAAAGTAAAGAATATTCTTCGGCTACAAATTCTTGAAGTGAAATACTGAACCACATAGGCACTTATTTCCCATAGCTTCTGGAACAAGTTAATAGCTGCATTAAAAACGCAAATCTCGACCGGCCCAGTGGCAAACGAAAGACACCGACTGCCTTTGTGAGGTTGGGAAAACATCCTTCGGCTCTGATATCACTCTGGATTATGCATCAAAATCAACATTCAACAATGATGTAAAACGGTCAACGTATTTTAGGCATCAACAACTCTAAACTCCTAACTCTAAACTCCTAACTCCTAACTCCTAACTCCTAACTCTAAACTCCTAACTCCTAACTCTCACCTCAAATCCCCGTAAACAACCTATAACTCTCCAGGTATTCAGGCACCATCACATTCCAGCCCAGCTTTTTCTTGATGTGATTTTTCATGGCCACGCATGCTTCCATTTCGCCGTGGACCACAAAAGTCATTTTCGGACTGTTTTCGAAGCCATCGAGCCATTGATGCAACTCATTTTGGTCGGCATGGGCAGAAAACCCTTCCACCTGATCGATGGTACAATTGACGGGAATATATTCACCAAAAATCCTGATTTGGTTGTTGCCATCGAGCAAGTCACGGCCTCGTGAGCCTTCCACCTGAAAACCAATAAACAGAACAGTATCTTTAGGCCGAGGCAGGCGATTGGCCAAATGGTGCAAAATCCGGCCACCAGTAGCCATGCCGCTGGCCGAAATGATGATGGCCCGGCTGTCGATCGCATTCAAATTCACCGACTCAGTTTGCTCCGTCACAAACCGAAGCTGAGGAAAACTAAACAAATCATCGTCGAGTGTATTGCCCGGAAAGTTTTCTTTCACCATGTCTTTGTACATTTTGGTGGCAGCAATGGCCATGGGGCTGTCCACATACACATGGCAATCCTGGATTTTATTTTCTTTGAACAAGTGCCGGAGGTAGTATAAAATCATTTGCGTTCGGCCCACTGCAAAGGCTGGTATTATAATGCACCCTCCCCTATCCAAAGCTGCATTGATTTTTGAGGCGAGCTGTTCTTTCAAATCATATTCCACCGGAGCTTTGTTGGCATACGTGGACTCTATGAACAAAATATCGGCGTTTTTGGCTTCCACAGGTGGTGGGTGAAGGGGATCGTTGTAGCGGCCTATGTCGCCCGAAAACAAGATTTTCTTGGCTTGCTCCTTGCCTTTCACATGCACCATGACCATGGCTGCACCCAAAATGTGACCCGATCGTAAATATTCAAAGCTCACGCCAGGCTGAATTTCTATCAATTGTTCAAACTCCACCTCTACCAACAGCGGCAGCACACGTTCCACATCTTTCTCATTGTAAAGCGGCTCTGGATTGGCGTGGATGGAATAGCCCTTGCGCTTGGTGTATTCTGCTTCTTCTGTTTGCAATTTGGCTGAATCACGAAGCAGCAATTCTACCAATTGCCTGGTGGGATAGGTGCAATAAATTTGTCCTCGAAAACCATCTCGCACCAACCTGGGCAAATATCCCGTGTGGTCAATGTGTGCATGGGTCAAAATCATGGCATCTACCGACGATGGATCGATGGGAAAACTCTCCCAGTTGCGCAAGCGCAACATTTTCATGCCTTGAAACATGCCACAGTCGATCATGAGCCTGAAATCATCTATTTCAAGTAGGTGCTTAGAGCCGGTAACAGTTCGGTTGGCACCTAAAAATTTAGCCCTTACATCCATTTGGTTCTTGGTTTAAGCTGGTTTGGTCACTTTTCTACCTCTTTCAGGTTGCAAGTAATTCCTTTGATTGATTATTTTGCTTTTTGTTGAAAATAAAACGGCCTATGGAAGTGGAATACCAACTGATACTGGATGAAGCACAAAAACGGGAGGATGCTATTTTTCATTTTTTCCAGAAAATGAAAGCACGAGAACCACGGGATTTTGACCAACAAATGACCCGATTTCATCATGAGGCTTTCGAAACCATCGATTGTTTGAAGTGTGCCAATTGCTGCAAAACCCTTGGCCCATCCATTTCACAAAAAGATATTGAAACAGCGGCCAAAGCGTTGAAAATAAAACCGGCAGTGTTTATGGAAACCTACTTGCGGAAGGACGAAGACAATGACTTGGTTTTCAAAGAAATGCCTTGTGCATTTCTGGGAGCAGATAACCATTGCAGCATTTACGATGTCCGCCCCAAAGCTTGCCGGGAATACCCGCACACCGACAAACCCAAAATGCTGAGCAGAAGGTATATCACCATGAACAATGCAACAGTTTGTCCGGCGGTGGCCACCATACTAAAATCGATGATGGTGCACTATAAATTTTCCTGGTGAATGGGATTGCATGGAAAATACCTTTGCCTCCTCGATTGCACCGGGAAGCCTGAGAAATAAATTTTTTACCCCTGCTTTGCCCAACTGCAGCTTACTTCAATATGACATAGAAATGTCAATTTTTTCACGACTTCGTAAGAGATTTTTCAGAATACTTTTAATAAATATTGAAATTATAAATTAAAACGGCATATCAGGATACGGAATAAACTGAGATGCAATGGAAATCAAAGCAGGTGCAATCACAAAGGAAAGCACAATCAAAATCGTACCGTGAAGCCCGGCCATTTCAATGCTTCCCATAGCAAGTTCGGATTTTTCATCTCTGGGTGTGAGCATGGAAACCAGCATAAAACTCACCATAAAAAAGGCAAAAGAAAAAAACCACATCCCACTCACAAAGCCAAAGGCATACAAAATAGCCTTGATCACTTCGTTTTTATCCATAAAGAAAATAAAGGCATTCTCCGCAATTTCCGAAATGTGAACAAGGTTTATGCCTGCTGAAAGTATGGCTGAAAAATACAGAATCAATAAGGCTGCATTTTTAGGCTTCGCAATTCTATCCAGGTAATTACCAACCATCTGGGAGTAAGTGAAAATGTAAAGAATACCTAGAACAGTAATCAGACAGAGGTTTAAAACAGATGACATCATTTTTGGTTTTTAATTTAAAGCTGATTTCCAGTCGGAACCATCCACACCACGCCCCAGAGGCATGTCCTTCGCGGTAAGTTCCCAAAGATAATATTTTTTACCGCCCGGACTGCTGCCGTAATCCGGGTAGGTTTTGTTCGAAAGATGCACTCCGAGTACACTATGGCCCTTTTGCATGCTGATCATAACCGCTACGTCAAAGCCCATATCTTTAAGCAGGAGATAGGCAAACAAAGATCTAGTATCGCAATCACCTTTTTTGTGGTTCATAAATTCTGCAGGTGCATAAACACCAAATGGTATGATACCCGCACAGCAACCTCTGCCGTTATCCTGCACCTGACAATCAGAAGAAAATGAGCCAAAAGGCATTTCACAAGGGCACCTCCCTGAATTGTCAATTACCAATGTGTATGGAATGTATTGAACAGCAGAGGCTACCATTTCCAAAGACTTCATGTAAACTTCGTCTGAAGCAAAACCCGATTTTTTGATTTCATCTTTCATAGCCTCAATCATGGGTTTCATAATTCCCTTGCTGTTTTGGTGAAGGTTGGAGTAAAGCCCGGAAATATTGCTTCCATCAAAGTCCATTTCCTCCCTTAATCGGGTAACCTCGGCAAGACTCGTTTCATTCACTTCAAATGAGATTTTATGAAGCCCGCCATCAAAATCCTGCCACTTCCAGACAATTTTTTTTCCGCCGGGTGTACTGGCTGTGTCGGCAGGATCTTCTCTGAGCCATTCTTCAGCCTTTTCAGCCCGGGCCTGCTCATCCTCCATTTCTTTAACTACCCCGTCCCTAAACAATTTTTTGGCGAGGTAGGGTGCAAGTAAAAGACAGACCAACCCGAACAGGATGAAAAAGAGTAGCGCTGAGCGGTTAAAATACTGCCTTTCCATGTTGGTTTACGGCTTTTTGAATCCGTATAGTTTTTCAAATAATTGCTCTTCAAACTCAGGCGAATCAAAATATACCTTAATCTCCATCACCTTTTGCCGGGTAAGAATAAAGTGCCTGCCGGATATTTCCAGCTGGTGAAGGACGAGTTCCCTCATGTAATGACCTTTTAGAAATTCCGGGCTGCGGTACATCAATACATAGGGAAGCAAAAACAAAATCACGACCACAAAATCCAGAATCCATTTCCAGTTTCCCAGTCCTCTTGTCAGCAGGTTTAAATTGAGCAACAGTGAATTCGATTCAATAAGCAGAAATTCTTTACCATCCTGCTGCTGAAGTAAATGCTCTTTCGTCCAGCTGTCAGTGAGTGTATCCGAAAGTATAAGGTCATGAATTGTCTTATTGATTTCGTGCCTGAAGAAAAACAACTCTAGGCCGTTTGCCACCACCACTGCCAGCAGGGTCAGTATTGAAACCAGAAACAGATTTCGTAAAAAAGTAAAAATAAACGAGGGTTTTCTTTGCTGGAAAATCGAAGCTTTGGTTCTGATTTTCGATTTTACATCAAACAGGTATGCATCAATTTCAGAATTGGTTTTCAGGCTGGCAATCTTTTCATCGTTCAGATCTTTCAAGGAGTATTTCTTCGATATCCAGTTTTTGTAAAGCGTATCATCCAATGGATTCAAGGTTGCCAGGCATATCAGGTTTAGCAAATTCAGGGTGAGCAGACTAAAAAAAATGCCACTGGTAATAGCCCAGGCGACAGATTGAAATACAACCGCAATGAATGTATAAAAAGAAAGGCCGGAGGCCAGGGCCAAAAGGAATTCAAATGCAATCAAAATGCCGTAAATCCGCTTTTGGCGGCTGGCCTCCTCCGGCTGCATCCGGCTGAAGTGTGTATCTTGTAATCCAAGTAAAAATAGCATTTCTTTAAATGGTTTTGTTACGGACAATAAACATCATATTTCCACTTGGTACGGTCATCGGGCCCCGGAATCATTTTGACCATAAAGCGGGTGGGTCGACCGTTTTCAGCTTTATAATCCCAGCTGAGCTGGTTTTTCCAAACCACAAATCCATTTGAACTTCCAACCAATTCCCCGTCATAATACAATTCAATCATATCTGCCAGGTCATACATATTGCAGTATACCGTTACTTTTCCGGGCTTGTCTCCCAGCTCGATGTATTGCACATCTACCTGCTTGGTGCCATTCCATTTTTTTCCTTCACAGGGCTTAACATCCTGTTCCGTCTGCTTTTGTTGTTTCTTTACTTCTTCGAGTTCTTCATTTGTTTCTTTGACTAGACGTTCGTTTTTCAATTTGTCGTACCAGCAAATAGCCCGCTGGCCAATGGATGAACATTGCTGAAGCATTAATAATAATAATAGTAGTAGTAAGAGGTACCAAAGCCATTTTAAACATCCGCTGTTTAGCCATTTTTGGATATTTAATGGGTTGTTACCACTGAAAATATCGTCCTTTTCCAGCTCTGAATCAGGCGGCACAACACCAGGACAGAACAATGTATAGTCCCAAAGGGTTCCGTCCATTTTGCCGGTGACTACCACCTTAACAAACTCATCTCCCTGGTATTGGAAAGGGAACGTTCCCCACTTGTTTTTGTTGGCTGAAGAAACACCAAGTTCCTTATCAAGATCCCCACCTACAAATCCATCTTTGTGGTGTTTCAATTGATGGGTAGACCATATCCGATTGCCCCGGTAAAAAATTTCAAGCTTGTCAATTTCGTCCAGAGGGTTGAACCTGATGTAGGTTAATCCTGATGTAGTGCCAAGTCGAATTAATTGTTCATCCACTCCAAAGCCCCCCGACTTTACCTGCTGGCTGCATTCAACACAGTTTTCAGGAGGAATTATAGGTTCTAGTATTGAAGGATTAACCCTTCGTTCGAGTATTGTGCCATAAAGCCGGCCTTTTAGGGAGCAATACGTTTTATCCCGGTTCTTAGGAGAGAACATGCCCTCCTGAAAATTGGGCTGACCGAATTCTGCCTGGTCAAGATGAAACTGATAAAAATCGAAGATTCGTGGATTGGAAAATGGCCATTCTCCACCAGGCTCCACCTGAATGTTGTGAACATTCATCAGTCTGAAGTCCGTATCCGGCAGGCTGATGTCCTGCTTCATCATCTTCACATTCCTCACATGGCCGCGGTAGACATTAACGAGGAAATCATCCGGATTTTTATGTCCCTTTTTAAATGCCTCGACATCCTTCTGACCAGTCCACATCCAGCCTTCAAAATCTGCTTCGATCCGGTACTTTATCTTATTCTCCATTGTTCAGCAGAAAAAGGGTGGCTTCGGTTCGCATGTTCCGGTTGAAGTACCGGCCTTCTGAATTTTTCTGGCGGTTTGAATCGGCCTGCTTATTGCCCGCATCTGCAGGTTTTGTCCGGATTCTTTTGTCGGAAATGCCCGCTTTTTTCAATAGCTCCACCACTTTTTGAGCTCTTTTCTGGTCAGTATCCTTTTGCTCCGGTGGACTTGTGTTGGCATAACCCGTAATTTCAAGTCCTGCTTTCGGGTATTTATTGAGAAATTCTGCCAAAATTCCGGCTCCGCCTTCGGAGGAAACAGTAAAATCAACTGAATTCTCATAGAAATACAGCCTGGAAATATTTCGAAGTTCTTGTTGCATTCCTTTTTCCAGCACTTTGTTCAGAGAGTCGAGTTCCTGTTTTTTAAGGCCCGCTTCTTTTTTTAGTTTCTCTGCCTCCAAACAAACATCTGTGCTGGCAGATTCATTGCAACTTTTGAGTAACCACCATAAAAAGCCAAGTAACAAAAGCCAAAGCAGCCATTTCCATATTTGAGCAAAACATCCGGTCGCTTGTTGCAGGCAGCCACCTGTATTGGGAAGGCAACCCTGGGCTTTCTGTAGGAGATCGTTGCCCTTATTATCCGGGCCGGCAACTGGTGGAGAATCTGGTGGTATCACCCCGGCTGATAGATCGGCTGTTCGACCCACTACCCGGGAGCGCACATGAACATATACTTTGTCTTTCCTGTTGTCTTTGATTTTCGGATTGTTTTCATCATCCGGGTCAGGGTCAGGGTCCGGATACGTAATATCACGGTTGCTGTACCAGTGGTTTACATACACAGGATCTATGAGGATCAGAGAACTGAACTCCAGGTTCTGCGCAGTAGTGAAACTGGTGTTGGGCGACGGCTCCACCACCAACGAGGCCACACCTACGAGACAAAGGCTTTTGTAGTTTTCATATTCCTGGGGAATGAACTCAGGAAGGGTTTCGGCATTGGAGATGGTTCCACGGTATAGATTTACATGGAAATTCTCCGGTTTAATTCTGATGCCTTCCTCATCATTTGGGCCCAAAAGGACTTCCTGACGGGTATAAAAATACCCGTCCAGATCCCCAAGAATGACCAATTCACCTGCCAACGATTTACCTGAATATATGCTGTAAATTTATATCAGGTCAGGAAGGAGAATTCCCGCTTCCGGTAGTATTGCCGTTTCCAGGATTCGGGAAAAAGGCCTGTGGATTCTTTTTGATTTCCTCCAGTTCCTTGTCGGCAAAAGCTGTAATGGCCTCTTTAGCATTTCGTTCTTCCAGCGCATTCTGGTGCTCAATTACCCGAACAATTCGCTTTGGATTATAATTGGTCTGCACAAACATGGTTTTATTATTCTCGTCCTTAACTTCTTCATAGAAAATTCCCTGCTTTGCGGTAAGGATTTGAGTCACATTGTCCTGCATGATTTCGTATGCTCCTTTTACAAGAAATAGTTTTAGCAAAACAGGTGTAATTTCAATTAAAACAAACAAAAGTCTAACCAACCATATTGGCCAAAAAGCCGACCCATAAATTTCAATTTCTTCACCCTTCACTATTTTATTCGTTGATGGGTCAAATTTTGGAACTGTCTTTCCTGATGTACTTAGCCTCTCAATCATCATGATTTTATCCAGGAAACCAGGCTTTTCATTTTTGATTAACGTCATTACGGAATCCTGCTTTGATTTTATTGCGTTTTCATTCCCTTTTTGCTGATTTCTCAAGACATCTCTTTCAGCAATAATTCTGTCTAGTTTGGCTTGCTCACTTACTTTTTCCGCTTTAATGGCATCAGCCACCTTACCTGCCCCACGCTTTCCCTGGCCCAATCCACCAGCCATTTCCATTACATATTTTTGCTGCAGGTCGTCTACAATAATTTGTTGTTTTACTGCATCATTTTCAAGCACTTTTACCTTTTCATTGATTTCAATGTTATGATCATTTTCAATTTGAGCTATCTCATATTTTTTGCTCAATGCGAGCTGATCCATGGATAGTCGCCATTCCCTTTCAATTTCTTTGTTGAAAATATAGGTTTCCAAAGGTGCAGAAATGGTAATTCCTATGAAAACAGCCATAATTAATCTGGGTGCTGCCGAAATTGCTTCAACCCGGCTAACGGACTCTTTTCCATCCCCTTTTGATGCCGATACAATAAACCTGTCCAGATTGAAAATGACCAGGGCCCAGACCAAACCCAGAACCACCGCAATGATTTTGTTTTCAAAAATGGTGTCGATGGCAAAGGCCATGGCAACAAAGGCAAGAATGGTGGTGGCCAGCACAACTCCACCTATGCCCATATGCTTCATATGGTCATAATAAGAGGCCCTTTCCATGATCTGAAAATCTGCACCGGCGCATTTCCACAGGAATCTGGCTACACCTTTCATCATAGGGATTTGCAGGCGGTATTCCACATGATCGTTCATGCCGCTGTGGCCGGAATTGCTGCCAGCTGATTGATTCGAATTCTGAGTACTGCTCATGGTTACTGAATGGAGTTAATTATTGTTTTTGTTCTTTTGAATGGCGTAATCCCGCCTGAGATTTTCTTTAAGTTTTTTTGCCGAGCTAAAAAAAAGGTGTTCGCCGTTTTCCTCATATTCGGAGAGATTGGCCGGATAAAAACGTACTACCTTCTGGGCGTCGAGTATCGTATTAAGTTGGTCATTTTCAACTATACCTGAATAATTCATTGCGGGCCACAGTCGACTTGTCTCCGGAACCGGTACCAGGGTTTCGGGATAACCAATTTTGCTATCCGGAATACCGATGGACGGTTTTTTGGAAAGCCGGGTGAAAGAAAAGTTTTCCACAGGAGAAAGAACAGGGTCATAGGTCCAGGCCCTATCCTGCGCAAATAAGGTGGTTTTTACATCGAAAATACGGTCGGCCGGCAGTTGAAGAACTGCCCGAAGCTTACCTCTCAGTGTGTAGGCTGTAAGAGTATACCTGGGCTTGCTTCGATTGACAACAACCCTTGCTGCATTTCCTTTGAGGTTCTTTCCGATCCCGTCGATGTCTACCCGCCATGCGCCGGTAACATGCCAGGTAATGAGAATCTCGCCTCCCTGAATAATAAAATGCATAGTTGGCGATAAAAGATAAAACTCATTGCTGTGCACTTCTGCAAGTTTATGGTCAGGTGAAAATGCATATTCAAATGCATGTATTTTTGCTTTCTCCCTTCTGATTAAAACTCTTGCTATTCCATACAGCATAAAAGTGTACGGTATCAGGCCAAGAACCAACATCACCGTCCCAAAAATAAGCCATGCCTCAACGGGATTAAGCAGGGAAAACCACTGGTATAATTCAATCATGTCAAAGGAAACGATTCTGGTTGGTTTTGCAGTAAGGAATGTACCACAACTTCTTTCACCACAAAGGGCACATCTGCATTTGGGTATGGGCAAGTAGCCTCCAATAGGTGGTATTCGGTATCTCCATCTGAGACCCGTGTAGTTTTTTTGTATGGCAGACCTGCCACACCAACCATCATATGCGGACCGTATCCACCAGGGTTAGATGGCTCAGCCGCCAAACAGGCAACGAGAGCGATGTTTTGTTTTCCGATCAGTTCGGATAAAATTCCGGCCATTAAAATTGATTTGGAATCACAATCACCATAGCTGAGAACAAGAATTTCTGGTGTCAGGGCAAGTTCCCCGAAATCAAAGCGCTTTTGAATTTTTACATCAGGTCCCGGAGCTAGATCTACTGCGCTGAAGTCTGGTATTCCGTACGGTAAGTGGTTCACAAAAAACCGAACGGTTTCTACAGTGTGAATGAAATCTGTTTTCGCAATGGCTTTCAGAGTATACTGTATATGGCAAGCAATTGCTTTTGAAGAATCACTTAATAGGTGAACGATGTATGGATAGTCAAAATCAAGCTTTGTGAGATTTTGAGAATTTGAGCGGAAACCGGGCGTATGCGTCTGTAAGCGATCTAAGCCGTAACTATCCAAAATCCGCGAAGTTTCGCCTACAGAAAAGGTTTGTTTAAAGGTGGCTTTTTGACCTTTAAATGGAAGCGCATAGGTGTAAGACAAGTTTACGCTTCCGTTTGCTTCATTTTTAACTAACTCTGTAAAATGTCCAAAAGAAATAAATTTCTGCGGTGTGGATCGGTAATTCTTCTGGAAAACGGTCATTCCGGAAGCGAGGTACTCCATGTGCAAACAATTGCCCTGAATTTGCTTATCCACAACAGGAAGACTTCCCTTTTTGTCATCGTTTCCTGTGGTATTGGTGGTGACATGCGACTGCCCTTTTTGCCCTGAACCATTCTGACCGACTAACAAAAGGCCAGTATCAGTTGTATAAAAGGCAATAAAAATGGCAAATACAATCAGGGCTATTGTTTCCAATGGTAAATTTAACTCGTCAAATAACTACTCAATTGCGGAGGGATGCAAAATTTTATAAAAAAATCAGGGAAGTTTATTTTTTAAGGGAAGATTTTTGTAGTCAAGGATTTAAGTTTATTCCTACCCTATTAACTTGCACGCCAAACAATTCGCTCAGGCAAAATGGAATTAACCAACAGCTTCACCGACCCCTCCTACCTCCGCTCCATTCGCGACGGTATTTTAAACGGAAACATAGAAGCTTATCAACACTGCGGCTTTGCCGTATGGTTTGGTGGCCTATATGATTAGGAATTGCTTCCTAACAAATAGTTGTATCTGGGGAGTTAAATCCCTAAAAATGCAATGTATTTGGGGATTATAATTTACAGAACGCTCGCAGATGCTTTAAAAATCCATTTTAATAAAGGCAAGGTCATTGTGCTTCTCGGCCCAAGGCAAGTGGGCAAAACTACGCTCTTGCGGGAATGCCTGGATGAGAAAGAATTATTGTTTCTGGATGGCGATGATCCGGAAGTCAGATCTTTGCTTCTCAATGCCGGAAAATCTAAGTTGCAAGCAATAATAGGCAAGTATAAGTGGGTATTTATTGATGAGACCCAACGCATAACGGATGTGGGTTTGATTGGCAAAATTATTACAGATCAGTTTAAAGATGTTCAGCTGATCATCAGCTGCTCATCTGCACTGGAAATCAATCAATCTACACAGGAGCCACTACAGGTCGCAAGTATGAATACCATTTGTTTCCCATCAGCTGGGAAGAATTTGAAGACCATGTGGGTTACGTGGAAGCATCCGCTCAAATAGAGGAGCGGTTGATTTATGGAATGCCCGGATGTAATCAACCATAGGCATGATGCCCGTGAGGTTCTTAAACAGCTAACTTCGAGCTATTTATACAAGGATGCGCTCTCTCTTTCCGGAATAAAAAAGCCTGAGCTCCTGGAGAAACTGCTGAAAGCACTGGCACTGCAGGTAGGAAATGAAGTGGCTTACAATGAGCTTTCTAACCTGGTTGAAATAGATAAAGACACAGTGGCAAGATATATTGATTTGTTGGAAAAGGCCTTCATCGTGTTTCGATTAAATAGTTTCAGTAGCAATCAGCGCAACAAAATTAAGCACAATCGAAAAATATATTTTTTTTGACAGTGGGGTTCGCAATATGATCATCAATAATCTATTAGAATCAGGCAAATAGCTTCCGGTCTTCTCTCAATGTCCGAATACTAAAGGGTTGGTGCTCCATCATTCTGATAATGAGTCCAGCAAAGATTTTGGTTCTGCTATTTGTTCTGTTGAACAGGAAGAAGAATTCGACCTGGTACAATTGCAAGTGTGCCTTTTGACATTTGTGGTATATGCCTCGCAACCAACCCTTTAGGTTCATGATAATGTTGTGGATTAGCGGCATGCCCTTGGCTTTGTCGCTTTTCTTCTGGATGATGTTCCATTTGGCTTTTAGTGGGGCATATCATTTCCATTCACCAGTGGTTATCTCGGCCTCTTTATCTATTTTTTCCTCTATAAATTCATCCCATTATTCGCTGGTGGCGTTCTCGACTGTGGTGGCATATCCGCGTCCAATACCCTCCTTGCCACCTCTTGCTATTGATGTGATTACATGATTGACACTTCCGGCTAAGGGTGTCGTCATATAACCTGCAATAGGTATTGTTGCCACATTTTTGACAACAAAAGCCAGCGACCCATTTGATGTTGACTAGGTGCTGCTTTGCTCTTCAGCTGTCAGCAAATGCTTGTTGAAACCCCATAACGGCTGAAAATGAGAACGTTGTGGCTGGCATAGAAACCTATACATGTGTTTGATTGCAAGTGTACAATGACTGATGTGTCAAAACTTGGTATACCGACTAAGTTAATTCAGATAATTATGCGTCAGATGCTTTTTTTAATTCAATTTTAGCCAGCTGTACATTGGCACATTTGCAAGCCGCACAAGCCGATACACAAACCCAAGCTTGCAAAAGAGCCAATTTTGCCACCACTCCGACAAATAATGATGTTTCATATCGTAATTGTCAGGCCTATCCTGACGGATTAACTATAAATAATAACTTTTTTCACAAAACCAGACAATGGTCTAAATTATCTTTCGTATCATTGCTATCAGGTTTAACCTGACATTGTTACTATGAAGCATAAATATATATCAACGCAATCCAACGAGCTTTTGTCCTATTTCAACGGACAGAACAGGAGTTGCTTTGACTATTCTTTGGCATACAAAGCCCTGCCCGATTCTAAAGCCAGTGCTGTAAGAGAACTACTGAGCGACATGACCAAAAGGGGCCTTTTAATGCGAGTAAAAGATGGTGTTTACTACATCATTCCTTATGAACAAAATGCCGAAACATTTATGCCCGACTGGCATTTGATTGCTGAACATTTGGTGAATGATGCCAAACATTATATCGGCTATTATTCTGCCTTACAGATTCACAACCTGATTACACAGCCTTCTTTGAAAGAACAAATCGTTGTATCAAAACAAATACGACCATCAGAAATAAAAATTAAAGAAGTTCCTTTTCAGTTTATCTATCACAATGAGAAACACTTTTTCGGTGCAAAGAAAATTTGGATTGACAGCTTTAATAAAGTGCTATGCTCCGACTTAGAAAAAACTTTTATTGATTGTTTGTTCAAACCCGATTATGCTGGTGGTATTGTGGAAGTGGCAAGGGCAATCTACACCTCAAAAGACAAACTCAATTACGACACACTACTCGAATACGCCAAGAAATTTGATTCGCAAGCTGTAATAAAACGATTGGGTTTTCTTTTAGAAATGCTGGACATCAACTCAAAAATTATTGCTGACTTGCAAAAACTGAAAACGGCTTCGTATGTGTTGCTAGATACTGAATTACCCAAAACAGGCAAGCGAAACAGCCGTTGGAGCATTCAACAAAATTTGGAAACTGAAACGATTAAATCTGCTATTTACACATGATTAAACCCGGAGAAATACAGCAAAAAGCAAGAGCAGTTGGGGTTCGTGACCAGCAGATAGAAAAGGACTATATTCTTTCGTGGATTATCTTTGGCATTGCCAAACATGAGCAACTTTCAAAGTCAATTGTTTTCAAAGGCGGAACTCTTTTAAAGAAAGTATATTTTGAAGATTATCGTTTTTCGGAAGACCTTGATTTCACCTTGCTGAACGCTGATGCTTCGACAAGCTCAGAACAGGCATCCAATGAACTGATTTTTGATTGGTTTAAGGAAGTATTTGAATGCATTAAAGAGGAAGCCAATATTCCGCTTGAAATCATTGATCCCGATAGGAGTCATCGGGACAGGCACGAGCATGAAAATGGCGGCATTAACTTTTACATCAGCTACATTGGTCCGCTTGGCGGACAAGGCAATAACAAACGGGTAAAAGTGGACATTTCTCGCAGTGAACAATTAGTTTTTGAACCTGTGATCAAAGATGTATTTGTTGACTATACCGATTTGGAAGCATACCAGCTACTTTGCTATCCCTTGGAAGAAGTATTGGTAGAAAAAATGCGGTCGGTAATGCAACGAATGCAAGCCCGTGATTTTTACGACATTTGGTATCTGCTCGAAGAACATGGCATGGATGCCGATTTTTATCTGAACGAATTTGAAACCAAGTGCAAAAGCAAAGATTTAAAGCACACCGATTTTCCGAAAAAATTAACTGAACGTTTGCCCCAATACAAAGGCAGGTGGAAAAGTTCTATGAGTGAACAAATAAAAGACCTGCCCGACTTTGACCAGGTAGAACGTGAAGTGAAAAAACACCTTAAGAAATTGACAATTGGTAATGTATAATTGACAGTGAAATAATAATTGACAATGGAAAATAAAGAATTGAAAACAAATAGACCAAATGTGGTAAAAGACAAAAGTTTGACTTTTGCTATTGAAGTAGTTGAGCTTTGCAAAGAACTTCAATTGAAAAAGGAATTCATTCTTTCAAAGCAGTTAATACGCTCAGGAACTGCGATGGGTGCATTGATAAGAGAAGCCGAGCAAGCAGAAAGTTCAAAGGTTTTTATTCATAAACTTTCCATTGCACTAAAGGAAGCTAACGAAACTGATTACTGGCTGGAAATTCTCGTGAAAACGGACTATATCAACTCAAATCAATTTCAGGAATTCGATAAAAAAGTGAAAGAACTCATGAAGCTCCTGACAAGTATCATCAAAACAACCAAATCAAAAATCAACCAATAAACATTGTCAATTATCAATTGTCAATTGACAATTGATAATTGACAATTGATAATTTAGAATCAGGCAAATAGCTTCCGGTCTTCTCTCAATGTCTGAATACTAAAGGGTTGGTGCTCCATCATTCTGATAATGAGTCCAGCAAGGTTTTGGTTCTGCTATTTCTTCTGTTGAACAGGAAGAAGAATTCGTCCAGGTACGATTGCAAATGTGCTTTTGAGCAATTGTGGTGCATGCCTTGCAACCAGCCCTTTAGGTTCATGATAATGTTGTGGATTTGTGGCATGCCCTTGGCTTTGTCGTTTTTCTTCTGGATGATGTTCCATTTGGCTTTTAGTGGGGCATATCATTTCCATTCACCAGTGGTTATCTCGGTCTCTTTATCTATTTTTTCTCTATAAACTCCTTCCATTGTTTGCTGGTGGCGTTCTCGACTGTGGTGGCATATCCTCGTCCAATACCCTCCTCTCCACGTCTTGCCATTGATGTGATTACATGATTGACACTTCCGCCTAAGGGGGTCGTCATATAACCTGCAATAGGTATTGTTGCCATATTTTTGACAACAAAAGCCAGCGACACATTTGATGTTGACTAGGTGCTGCTTTGCTCTTCTGCTGTAAGCAAATGCTTGTTGAAACTCCATAACGGCTGAAAATGAGAACGTTGTGGCTGGCATAGAAACCTATACATGTGTTTGATTGCAAGTGTACAATGACTGATGTGTCAAAACTTGGTATACCGACTAAGTTAATTCAGATAATAATACGCCTGATACTTAACGATAATTATGCTGGCCTTCAGTGCAGACCTTCAGGTGAGCGAAACTGTGCACCTGAAGCTAACAGATATCCCGAGCGACACCATGCAAATACGGATAAGACAAGCAAAAGGAAAAAAAACAGAATGTACCCTAAAGCAAAGCCATCTTAAATACCCTTCGGGAATAATGTAAAACCTACAAGCCAAATTAATGGCTCTTTGAAGAGCAGTTTAATGGCGAACCCTAATCTGCCCAGGCCATTTTCAATCAGATGTGTAGAACCTTAGGCTTGCCCAAGGGAGTTACATTGCATGCCTTGTGGCATAGTTTTGCTTCGCATTTGGTAGTAAATGGAATAGTTGTTACTTTTGGACAATAGTATATCATGCACAACGATGTGCGCCCCCCTACGCTACTTGCTTTTGAGCAAATCAAAATTAAACCAGATAGAAGGTCCGCCAGACAGGTAACTGAGGCAGAAACAGGAAAAGAAAAATGAAACCAATAAAAATTGACAATCCGATTGCTCTTTTTGTATTAACATCCGATGCATTGATTGAAAAAGCGCAATTTTGAATAATGATAAAAGCTAATAAATCAACGGTTTACAGCAATTGGAGAATTGAAAACCTGCGTATATTTATAAGTGATGGGAAAGGCTATTTGCTCGCTACAAATGAGGTCAAACACCTACACATTAGATTTCAACTAAAACACCATTTTGTGAAAAAACTATTTCGTGATGCGATGTGTCTGTTTTCTTTTACAAACTTATTAATTATTACAACAAAATAAGTGAAAAGGATGAGGAAATCGCAAATGCTTAGAAAAGCAACCATAACACTTGCATTTACGTTAGGTTGTTTTTTACAAAATAAATTGCATGCACAATTAAAGCAAACACAATTCAATGGTTTCGGACATGTTGAATATTCTCTAATACGCAAAGACAGCTCGGACAGTTATTTCAGTTTAGGTGAGCATGATTTTTTCATTACTTCGAATTTAAGTAAAAGAATTAGTTTTTTGGGCGAATATGTAATTCGCTTTGATCAGTCAACATCGTTTTTCAGGACCAGTATTGAGCGTTCGTTTTTGCGCTACAGTTACAGCAACAATCACAACATCATCGCCGGGAAAATTCACACTCCGGTTAACTACTGGAACGACGTTTACCACCATGGTCGTGTTTTCTTCCCGGTTATTGATCGCCCGTTTTCATTTTCCTACATGGTTCCATTGCACACCCTAGGCATACAAATGCAAGGGCAGAATTTAGGTAATCTTGGCTTTGGTTACGATATTGTTTTGGGAAATGGCATTGCATCGAGCGATAATTTTCAGAAAGGAATAAATCCTTCCCTTACCACGGCCTTTCACATAAAACCATTACCAGGTATGCGAATTGGCGTGTCTTACTACCACAATCAATTAAAGGAAAACATTGCTGGCTCACACGTTGGTCATTCAATTGCCACAGGCATCGCCCCATCCCGACAGTATAAAGGCCCTGTTAATTTTCAGCTTATCTCCGGATCATTTGCTTGGTTTGAAAAGCGATTCGAGTTATTGAATGAATTCTCCTTCAACCAAACCCGAACCGATAGTTTGGGCACTGCCAATAATGTGGCTAATTTCACCTACGTAGGTTACCGTCTTAACGATCAAAATATACCGTTCATTCTTGTCGATTACATTAAAATCGCCAACAACGACCTCCATATTTACCCTACAGAATTATTGAAAACAGCAGTTGGCTACCGATACGAATTTAATTATCTAGTGAATTTGAAAGCACAGGTAGAGCATACCTGGAAAAAGCATTCGGGTAATCATCTCATTCACGGACACACTGGAACACTGGGCTTTAGGCTTCAATTGGCATATGGCTTTTAACGTTTACAAGGGAAAGATCATGAAGAGATTAAAGTTGATTGTCGCTTGTATTGTGTTATTCCAAACAGCAACTTTTTCTCAGCAGCCTTCATTAGACGGCTTGATGTTGATAGGAAATCAAACTGGTTTAACAACCGTAAACCGCAAACAATTGGATGGCATTTTCAGAGGGTCGCAGAGTATTTGGAAAACAAAAGAGTTGGTAATTGTGGTGATGCCTTCCAGCAAAGCAGAATTCGCAGATCAGTTTGCCGTTTCGGTTTTACAGATGAGTCATTCTGCTGTACAAAAATACTGGTTAGCACTCGTATTTCAGGGACGTGCCAATGTACCCATATTTCTGAATAGCAGCATTGAAATTGTTGAATATGTGAAAAAGAATCCTGGTGCAATTGCGGTTATAAAGGTTGCAGACCTCGATATTCCTGCAGGAATGGTAATAAAAATAAGCGATCGATAGCATGAAGCGGATTTTCTCTGGTCTGTCGATGCAGATTTGGCTTCCTTTTGCCACTTCTTTGGTGCTGGGAATTTTGTTTCTTGCCTATTATTATCCATTGCAGCAAAGCAAGCTGTTTCGCGAGTCGGCTGAAAAAAATCTTGATGAATTATCGAGAGTGCTTGCACTGAGTGTCGAACTATCGCTCGACAATCAAAATTTCGAAGGATTGTCTAAATCCATTGATGCTGTGAAAGAATCGCAGTATTTTGAATTTGTCGCCTTGGTGCAACACAATTCACTTTCGGGAAAAGATATCATTTTCGCATCCAATCCCACTGGAATAAATAGTGCCCTTGTTTTGACTCCTGATTCATTGCGCTTTATCTATAAGCAGCGGCCTTTACGAACCCACGACATCCAAGGTTATGTGCTTATTGCAGTTTCCCGCGAAAAGCTCGAACAGAAGGTTCTTGATTTAAATAAACCTGTTTACATCATCTTAGGCGCTGTATTATTGCTGTCATTATTTGTCTTTGGGGGAATTGCCGGAATTCTCGCTCGCCCGGTAACTCGTCTTACCCTGGCAGCGAATGAGTTGAAAAGAGGTAATTATTCCATTGCAATTGATCAGCATTCGGGAGCAAGCGAAATCGTTGATTTGAACATTGCTCTCGAGGAACTTCGTCATGCACTTCTTGATTCAAGAAAGCGAAATGAAGATTTTAACCGGCAATTAGAGAACGAGATTAAGGAAAGAACCAAAGACTTGGAATTAACTCGTCTTCGCCTGCTGGAAGCACAAGAAGTTGCCGAATTGGGCAATTTCGAAATTGATCTCAAATCGGGTGATTGGCATGCTTCAGCAACTGTTTACGAGATTTTTAAGATACAAGAAAACTATCCGCTAAAAGATAACAGCTGGAAATTGCTTCTCAATCCTGGAAATACCATGCTTGTTGAGAGCCTCTTTGATGATTCGATTAAAAACGGTACTTCATTTCAACAAGATTTTCGCATAACTCCAGAGAATAATCCTTTGTTCGAACGCTGGATTTCCATATCCGGAAAGGCAATTAGCGATGCGTCGGCGAACGTACATATTATCCGTGGCACAATTCAGGACATAACCAAACGTAAGCGCATCGAAAACGAGGTACGCCGACTTTCGCTTGTGGCCGAAAAAACATCGAATTGCGTAATCATAACAGATACAAACCGAAATATAATTTGGGTAAACGAAAGCACGCTGCGCTTAACCGAATATACACGTGCTGAAATTATTGGGCAAAAACCTTCAATGTTTCAATATGAAAAAACAAGCGAAGATTCAAAAGCCACCATCAAAAAGCGTCTTGATCAATTACAGGAAGTTAATATTGAATTGCAAAATAGAAGTAAGTCGGGCAGGGAATACTGGCTCGAAATCAATATTGTTCCGCTTTTCGACGACGAGAATGTGCACATCGGATTTATGGCCGTTCAAATTGATATCACTGAACGTGTCAAATTCGAGCAAGAGATTAAGGAAAGTGAGGAGAATTTTAGAACCATCCTCGAAAACTCTTCCGAGATGATTCATACCCTCGATAACAAAGGCAAGATCATTTGGGCCAACCGTTCGTGGAAAGAGAAATTGGGCGTAAAAAATATCGATGTTCAAGGGCTTGATCTGGTTCAGTTTCTAGATGAAAAAACCCTTGAGGAGTTTCATCGTGTAATTCCTTCGCTCAATAGTGGGGAAATTATAACCGATCTGAATTGTGTTTTTATATCGACCGAAGGATCGGTTTTAAACCTCCTGGGAAGAGCTATACCAGTTTATAAAGACAATGTAATAGTTGGGACACAGGCGTATTTGCACGATATTACCTCGATTCGCAAAGCTGAGAACGACATGCGGCAATTACTCGAACTTACGCAGCGACAAAATGAGCGCCTTCGAAATTTCGCCCACATTGTTTCGCATAATCTGCGTTCGCACATCTCAAATTTAAGTGGCTTGCTTAGTCTAATCAGAATTGAATGGCCAGAATTTAAAGACAATATTTATTTCACGAATTTCCAGACGGCAGTTAATAACCTAACAGATGTAATTTATAATTTGTCGGAGGTGGCACTCATTCAGACAGAGGGTGACAAACAATTTTCGGCAATTGATTTGAACGTCGTAGTTGAGCATGCAATTGCCAGCGTTTATGGTCTTGCGGAAAATGCAGGCGTTGAAATACGATTTTCGAAATCGGATAGCAGATTTGTGAAGGGCGATCGAGTCTATTTAGACAGTATCGTGTTGAATCTGCTAACAAACTCCATAAAATACAAAGCTGCAGGACGTAGCGCTTTTGTCGAAATTACAATCACGCAATCCAATGAAATGGTGCAATTGGATGTGCGTGACAATGGACTGGGAATTGATTTGGAACGCCAGGGAAGAAAAATGTTCGGCATGTACAAAACCTTCCATAAGCATCCTGATGCCCGAGGTGTAGGATTATTCCTCACAAAGAATCAGGTGGAAGCCATGGGTGGAAGGATTCATGTGGAAAGTATAGTAGACCAAGGAACTGTTTTTAGTGTATTTTTACCATCTTAATCACAAACTGAATGAAAAGTGTTTGCCTCATTGACGACGATGCGATTTATTTATTGCTTGCCAAGCATTTGATTTCACGCAACAATTTAACTACTACGGTTTGGGAATATTCAGATGGGTACGAAGCTTTTCAGGCATTGGAGAAAATGCACGCAAATGGAGAAGCGCTTCCGGATGTAGTTTTACTAGATATAAATATGCCTATTTGGGATGGTTGGGATTTTCTGGATAATTTCGAAAAACTGGACTTGGCGCCGTTCCCCGAAATATATATTGTTACCAGTTCCTCCCACTTGCTCGACCGCACAAAAGCCGCTTCATACGCTATTGTGAAGGGAATGCTAAACAAACCACTTGAAATAAATGATTTGGTGTCAATTTTCAAGAAGGAAAACTAAGATTGTATTCAATTTCAAATAAAGCCTTTTAAGGGGGTGTAAATCAATGTCGTTTAGTTAAGTCCTCAAGTCCCACTCCTTGGGAGAGGGATTTAGGGTGAGGTTTATAAAAAGAACCCTTAACTAAACGACATTGGGGTGTAAATTAATAAAAGGAGCTCTTATCAGATGAAACCTCTACAAAACAACTATTGTTTATTTGGTTGAATGGCAGCAATTAAGCCTCGTCAAGAAGCATTTTAAACGTCACAGGGATTACGGTTTTTTCGACCAAAATATTCGGCTAAAAGCTTGAAAAATCGGGAGACCTTTATAGCTTAGAAAATATATTAATTTTAAGAATCAGGCGCATAGAATCCTGAATTTAATTGGCCGATATGACATGTTTTGTCATACCTACTCTTGTATTCTTGCAGTCAAACAAACCTGTAAGTCTTCATGTCAATAGTAAAGTTCTCATTT